>Ga0315284_10000056_pt1 | contig 153221 bp, 154 predicted proteins | sample YL17G09_16_MG_FD_203696 | JGI IMG/M metagenome (GOLD analysis project Ga0315284, IMG submission 203696) | Sediment microbial communities from Yellowstone Lake, YNP, Wyoming, USA - YL17G09_16 | ecosystem: Environmental > Aquatic > Freshwater > Lake > Sediment | place: USA: Wyoming | collected... | reverse complement strand
TAAAATAATAAATAGGTGAACTCCTTTAAGTTTCATTGTATAATTTATGTTTGGAAAAAAGTTTAATAATAAATTGATACAAAAAAATAACATTATGTTATAGATATACTACAATGGACGTACCTTCCGAAACACACATTAAAAAACCTAAGTCTATTAGGACGGTTAATGTATTGAAAAATAGTTTTTATGATGAACCAGATACTACCGAGATTGGGATTGATGAAGTAGGACGAGGTCCAATGTTCGGTCGTGTTTATACCGCTGCTGTAGTTTTACCTAAAGAAGGCTTTGATCACTCAAAAATGAAAGATAGTAAAAAATTTCATTCTAAAAAGAAAATTAATGAAGTTGCCGAATATATTAAACAACACGCAATTACTTGGAGCGTTCAATGGGAAGATGAAAAAACAATTGATAAAATTAACATCAGAAATGCTACGCATAGTGCTATGCATAAAGCAATAAGAGACATTTATGACAATTCTAAAGAAACTCTTCTATTGGTAGATGGAAATGATTTTAAACCTTTTATGATTATGAATGATAATGTACTAGAACAAGTATCTCATATTTGCATTGAAGGCGGAGACAATAAATATACTTCTATTGCAGCTGCTTCTATTTTAGCCAAGGTTACTCGCGATGCCTACATAGATGAAATGTGTAATGAATATCCAGAATTAATAGAAAAATATGACCTGCAAAATAACAAAGGATATGGAACAAAAAAACATATGGAAGGAATTAAAGAACATGGCATCACTGAATGGCACCGAAGAAGTTTTGGAATTTGTAAAACATTTTCATAAAATAAATAATAACTACATAAAGAAAGAATATTAATTTATAATATAAGAACATGAGTTGCTACATTATTTTTAAATATGACGGATGGCATCCAAATGGCGGAGCAAGAGATATAACATCTTGTTTTAATTGCTCCAAGGATGCAATTGGATTTGCGGAACAATTAGCGAAAAAATCAGAAGATTCCATACATGTTTATGATACGGCATTGCAAAGAATTATTTGGGATAGTTATGATCAGAGAAAAAAATGGAAAAAAAAAATGCTAAAATTGTAAAACAACAAAAATGTTCTACATATTTAGACGAAAAAAAAATAAAAATAACATCATATGAAGATAGACCAGAAAAATTATTCACATATACATTTCTAGAATAGTAATTATTACCTTTTTTATAATTATAAATACACATTTTTGTTTATTTATATTTAAAAAATTGAACTAAAAGAACAATACTTATTTTATGATAGATAAATGAAAGTACTTGTATTTGATACTGAAACAACTGGATTACCCAATGGACGTAACCCATCTATATTAAATACACATGACTGGCCATATATTGTTCAATTAAGTTATATTATATATGATGTTAGCAATAATTTAATTATAGAAACATTTGATAATGTAATTGATTTAAAAGATGACGTTGAAATTACAAAAGATAGTATTGATATACATGGCATAACCAAAGAAACATGTAAATCTATTGGAGTTCCAATTAAACAATGTCTTAACCAATTCAACAATGCCATTCAGACAGTTGACATTGTAATTGGTCACAATATATCGTTTGATAAAAGAGTAATAATGGTGGAATGTATTAGAAATAATGTGCAACAACGTTTTAATTTTAGAGAATGCAAAAAACCCGAGTATTGTACAATGATGAACGGTATTGACATTTGTAAAATGGAAATGACTAATCAAAATGGAAAAAAGTATTTTAAATATCCTAAATTAAGTGAATTGCATAATAATTTGTTTGGGGAAATTCCAAATGGATTACATAATTCATTTGTTGACATATTAATTTGTTTAAGATGCTATGTTAAAATGACAAATGATTATGATATTGTAAATGAAGAGAGAATTAAACACTTGTTTATTGATTATAAAATCTAATTATTTAAAAACATGAGATTAAAACATAATATTTAAATATAATATTATGTTTAATTTAACAAAATTTTTTATTTATTTTATTAATTATTTATTTTATTAACCAGAACACATTTCGCAATTTTCATACTCTTGATTATCCGAAATTGCCGTCTCGTTTTTTTCTGGCTCAATCGTAAATTGTTGAGCCTGATGTTTTGGCTTACGACGCAAATAGTATAGTCCGGTTTTCAATCCTGCTTGATGTGAATAAAAGTGCATGCTTGTAAGACTTTTATAATCTGGGTCTTCCATCCAGAGATTTAAACTTTGAGATTGACAAATAAATGCGCCTCTATCTTTGCTCATGTCAATTAGTTGTTTCATTGGTATTTCCCAAACAATTTTATATTTATCTTTGAGATGTTGAGACAAGAAACTTAATTGTTGTACGCTACCTTTGTTTGCTATGATATTATTTTTAATACTTTCGTCCCATTTTCCAATTTTAATTAAATCATTCATTAAATATTTGTTCGCAATTACAAACTCCCCTGCCAATGTTCTACGAGTGTAAATGTTACTAGTTACTGGCTCAAAACATTCGTTGTTTCCAAGAATTTGGCTTGTGCTTGCGGTTGGCATGGGAGCGAGTAAGAGAGAATTGCGAATTCCATTGTTGACAACGTCTAGTTTTAATTTATTCCAATCATACCGTGAAGATGGAGTTACATTCCACATATCAAATTGCAAAATTGACTGTGATGTAGGGGACCCTTCAAAACTACTATAAGCACCAATTAATTGTTTGTCACGCAGTACAAACTCACCATCTACCAAATTATATAATTCATTTCTAACTGGTTTTATTTTATTATAAATATCATTAATTTCATCTTGTTTAAAACTATCAAACTTATTTACTGATTTTTCAATAAACAATTCAGGAAAATCTTGACCATTGTAATCATTATCCATTAAATGTTCATATAACTTCATCAAATGTTCACGTCTCACACTAGACAACTCCATGCTCTTTTCTAGTGCGGCGTGATACATAGTTTCAAATATATTTTTATTAACATCAATTGCATCTTGACTATGAAAAGGTATGTCCAACATAAAAAATGCATCAGCAAGTCCCTGAACTCCAACTCCAATAGGGCGATGAAGCATATTACTTCTATGAGTTTTTTCAGTTGGATAAAAATTAATATCAATAATTTTATTAAGATTCTCAGTGACAACTTTGGTAACTTCATGTAGTTTATTATAATCAAAAACTGGCTTCAACAATTGTTCAAGCGATTGATAACCACCTACATATTCATCGTCCAAATATATTTGAGGCACAGTATTTACTGTAGTGTTCTCATTTTCGCTTACTGTTTTGTAAAATAATTTTCGTTCGGTTTCATCATCCAATACTATTTCTTCATAAAAAATATTACTCTCTTTTAATAAGATTTTTGATTTTACACAGAAGTCGCATCCGGTTTTACTATAAATTTTTGCTTTATTAAACGCCTTAGCAGGAACTACAAATTTCGTTAAAGAAATGCTTGCCAAATTACATACGGCGGTCTCTTCAGGAGACGAATATTGAATAATCTCCGTACACAAATTACTTGATTTAATAGTTCCAATATTTTTCTGATTACTTTTTTTATTCGCTGCATCCTTAAATAAAATATATGGCGTTCCAGTTTCCATTTGAGCGTCCAAAATTTTAAACCATAAATCGCGAGCCTTTAGAGTTTTAATCGCTTTGCCTTCTGTTTCGTATTGTTCATATAATTTATTAAACTCATCGCCATAGGCATCTGATAGACCGGGGCATTGGTCTGGACAAAATAGGGACCATTGTTTATCAGTTTTAACTCTTTCCATAAACAGATCAGGTGTCCATAATCCTAAGAATAAATCTCGGCAACGCATTTCTTCATCTCCGTGATTTTTACGTAATTCTAAGAATTCTTCAATATCGGTGTGCCAAGGTTCCAAGTAAATCGCAAAACTTCCACTACGTTTTCCTCCTCCATTATGAATAATGCCATTATGGATCATGTAGTTATGCTCATTCTTCATTTGAAGATCGTAAAGAACTCCTGAATATTTTTCTCTCTTAATATTTATAATTCTACTCAGCAAATAATCATTATATCTTAAAAATTCAAATTTTTGTGTATCAATGCGTTCAATATTCATTAGGTCACAAATTTCATTAGTCTTTGGAACTCTTAGATAATAAGATTTATTTGTATTATTTTCTCCATTCAACGTTTCCATAAAATGTCCGATTGGTAAAAATCCCATTTTCATACAAATGAAACGAGCAGATTCAATTAAATTTCTAGAAGAATTATCAAATACAATCTCGTCATTTAACAATCCATCTGTATACAATAGTCCCTTCAAGATATATTTACATTTTTCAACAGGTAAATTTAACCATTTATAATGGATGTGTTTTGTATGATTTAAATCATAAACATCACTATATCTAAATGGCAGCACAATTGATTTGCTCCAATAAATTCTCTTATCATTTTCACCAATAGATTCAATTCTATAATTAATAAATTTATTTTCAAAATAAATCTTACAAAAATCAAGAACATGTGATTGATATGTTGAATGTAACTGAATGTATCCATAATTGCTATCATTGCTCATTGATCCATGTCCTAAAATGATGCCATACATATAACAATCATCTTCTGAAATGTTTTTAATATCAATATAATGGGATGGAATTTTATAAACAATCATATCATCACATGTTAATTCTTTTGCGTCAATCCATTCAAATTTTTCAATTGAATTTTCTAACTTATTTTTAATTAAATTATAATTTAATCCTTTTGGTTGATTAGTTAAAACACATACAGGATGGTCTGGTGTAATTTTTAGATTATCAATTGAATGAGCAGTTTCAATATTCAATATCTCTCCTTCATATGGATGTTCTAATACATTCTCAATTGTTTCTATTTCTCCCTTAAGATTATAAATTTTCGTTTCTCCGATAGAGCAATTTTGTATTTCAATTGGACCATTCGTTGTATAAATAATAGTTTCTGGTACAACACACTGATCAACATAGCGAGCAGTCATATTAAAAACACGAAGCATAGGAACAATACCATTACTAGTTCCATTGGTTCCTCTAATATGAGAGCCAGTTCCGCGAATGTTATGGACATGCAAACCAATTCCGCCAGCCCATTTTGAAATTTTTGCACAATCTTTTAGTGTATTATAAATTCCATCAATGCTGTCATTCTCCATAGCAATCAAGTAGCAAGAACTCAATTGTGGGTGAGGCGTACCGGCATTAAAAAGGGTCGGCGTAGCATGAGTAAAGTATTTTTGCGACATTAAATCGTATGTTTCCTTTACTTTGTCTAGGGCAGATCCATGAATTCCAATCGCTACGCGCATCCAAAGATGTTGCGGACGCTCTACAATTGATTTATTTACTTTCATCATGTAAGCCCTCTCAAGCGTCTTAAATCCGAAAAAATCAATTAAATAATCCCTCTTAAAATCTAACATTGATTGTAGTTCATCCGAATGTTCTGTTGCAATATCATACAGTTCTTTAGTAATGAGAGGACTTTGTTTTCCATTAATGTCTTTAAAATTATATAGCAATGTCATTGTTTCGCTAAATGATTCAATTGTACTCTTTTGATGATTAGATACTACAATAACACTTGCTAAAATAGCATAGTCTGGATGCTGAGTTGAGAGAGAAGCACATTGCTCTGCCGTCAATTCATCAATCTTTTTAGTAGGAATTCCGCTATAAAGTTGGTCAATTACTTTTACAACAAGTGCAGAATAATTAATATTAACATTGAATTCTTTACCAATTGTTTTTACTCTATTAAGGATTTTATCAAATGAAACGTCTTCTTGATGTCCATTACGTTTAATAACTTTCATTTCAGACATGTTCATGAATTCCTGCATGATATAATATTAATTAGATAAATTAAGTTTAAGTTGTTTGTATTAAATTAATAATCTTGACCCGCAAATACTTAATTAATAAATATACCATAATAGGTGTGCGTTTAACTTTAGGAAAAGACAAATAATTATATCCTAAATATTTTCATCAAATAAATGAATAAAATATACATATATGATATATGTTGTCTATGATAAAAATAAATAATCAACAGTTAACAATTCTAAAAGTGTCACTCGCAGTTATGATGTTAGTTTATATATTATTGAAAAATAAAAAAACAGAAGGATTTATGACTTGGGGAGAATATCCACGCGATCAAGTAAATCCTTTATTATATGAAGACTATCCTTTAAAAAAACCAAAAATGGAACTTAGTAACTTAGGAAGTGAACAATTATATAAATTTTATCCTGTATTTCCTGCTAATTCAACGCAGATTAATAACATTCGTTACTGGAAAACCCCAAATAATGGAAAATGTTCGCCAGCAGAATTTTGTGACGCTTACTACGGAGAGAAAAATATACCAATAAATGTTATAAATCCACCAGTTCCTGAATGGGGACCTCAACGTGTAAATTATTATGAATCTTAAATTAAATTAAATTAGTATTAAAATATAAATTATTACAAATAAAATTTTTGTAATAAATTATTCATTTATTTAGTTATTTTAATTTATTTAATTTTTATTTATTAAATAATACAATTTTTATATCATCCGCATTAACTTGCTCATCATCCAATTTATTATTTATTTCATTTGACATATTGTAATCACTTGTTAATTTTGTAACATCAATAAAACATTTACGATTTGTTTCATTAATTAGTTTTTTCTCTCTTTTTTTAGGCGCACGATGTTCAAACCCATGTTCTTTTTCTTTTGTTATTGTATTCCAAACGTTTTGAATTACATGAATTGCACTATTAAACCATGGTTTATTCCGCAGAACAAGAACGCAAGAAACTTCATCTAGTTTCCAATATATATTACGCAACCACATAAGGTCTTTGTTCTTTTCCATAATGCTGTCTTGCCATTCTTCAAATTCTTCGCGTGATATTTCAAGAGGAGCATACTCATATAATGGTTTTTCATCTTTTACAAAATACATAATAATGCCCTTTAAATCATGCATTTCTGTTCTACAAAATGAACCATCATTCTCAAATTCTTCATATGTTTCATATTCAACAAATCTAGTTTCTAAAAAATCACATTCGTTTAGATCGCACACCTCCATCTGTACCTGAGTTTGTATCCAATATTCCATTTTTGGTATTCCATTAATTTCACGATTAAATATATTTTTAATTTCAAGCATTCTACCATATCTATCTGATAGTGGACAGTCATTAATTCCGTCAGGTGATGCGGCTAAGAATGAATATTTATCATGAAGAATACATCCATAATCATGAACTTTAGTATTATAATGTTTCTCATAAAACATAATTGAAACCGGTTCATATTTATTTCCCCAATGCATTGGGGTTTCAGTTGAAACCCTACTAAACTTATTAATATCAAATGGCTTGCATTTATCATAAATTAATTGATTTTTTGATGACTCGCTGGCAAATGCTTTCCAAATACTACTTGCAGTTAAACAATTGTGTCTAAATTCATACCATTCACTTGATTTTTGTTCTGGTTGCGGTTTATTCTTTAAAATATTTATCTTTTCTGTCAATTTTTTAATGTTGGGCGGGTTTCTTATAAATGTTTTTTTAAACGACCGTTTTGGTACGAGTTTATAAGGCAATAATTTAAATGATTCCTTTATAAGGGGTATTATTTCTTCAAAATCATCTTCTGAATATTTGCAGTCAAATTGAACTTCCAATAGTTCTATTACATATTCTATTATCATGTCTTTATAATCTGGATTATTATAGATTAAAGGGTCATCTAAAATAATATTCTCAATTAATGTGCTAATTGTTTCAATTAGTGTTTCTTCATCATTAACATTAAACATTGGTGGTAATTCAACCTTGTTTGTTAGGTCAATAACAGTGCCCATGATTATTTGTATTATAGTAACTTATAATTATATGTTTAAATTGTATCAATTTTATCTTTTTTCTCTTTAATTGGTGCTTTTTTTGTTGAAGATTTTTTAGGACCTAGACCCTTTGTAGTTGATACATGTTTTTCGGATCGTTTCATAGTAAATTTCCTTGTATTTTTATTAAAAAGTAGCGAAGGAATACTTTTAATTTCTCCTGTTTCTTTATCATAATTTACATCCTTTGCTTTTTGTAGTTGTTTTTTATCAAGATAAACACTAAAATCTTTTTTTAATGTTTTTAATTCTGGGGCTGTTAATTTATTTTCTTTACTAATTCCATTAGCATAATCATTTAATTTCTTAAGTTTTGCGGTTTTATCTAGTTTACTCCAAGGTTCATTTTTATTCATATTGCTTTCTTTTTCAAGAAATAGATCTATATTTGATATATCACTTGAAATAGTTAACTTCGCATCACTGTTTCCATTTAACATCATGCTTTTGTATTTAATATTTTTAAGTTCTTGGCTATCATTTTTGCTCATTCTATTACAATATATAAAGACTATAATTTTAACTTATTTTTTTAAATTATTATAATATATATTATTTTAAGGTTGACTAATACATTAATGATAATAAATTAAAATAAATTAAAATAAAATAAATTAAATTTTTGACATAATACATATGGGTTAATTAATTAATATTAAAATATGACATTTTTTATATCAACATGGATAAAACAATAAATTTTTCAGGAAAATTAACAATAGATAAATTTAATAACATAAAAAACGGTACTATAGCCAAACGCACACAATTAAATGATTTAGATGATCAATTTCTCTCGTACAATGAACAACTAAAGATGTTAAATAAACTATTTATTGATGGGGAATGTGAGAATGACAAACTATTGAAGAGAGAAATAATTAAGAAAATAAATAGTTATAAATCACAAGACATTCATAAAAAAATTTACAATGAATTATTAATTATTTCTCTCTCCGATACATTGGAAAAATTAGTTTGTAGCAGATTAAATTGTTATTATTGTAAGGAACATGTTCTATTATTTTACAAAAATGTAAGAGACCCTAAACAATGGACACTTGACAGAATAAATAATGATTTGTGTCATTCAAACGAAAATACATTAATTTCGTGCATGCACTGTAATTTACAGCGTAGAACAAGAGATTTTAATAAATTTTTATTTACAAAACAATTAAAAATTACAAAAGAAAATTAAATATATAGGTTTAAAAAATAAAATTAAAACAATTTAGTAATTATAATGGAGCAATTAAAATGGACAGATGGTACAAAATGCGAAAGAACTAATAGACTTGCAGAAAATAACCCCATAGGAGAGGCACTTAAGGAAGGACCCGTTCCAGAAGGACTTACAACTCACAACAAGAGAGAACTATCAAATAATAAAATATTAGAAAGAGGAATGATGTCCCAAACCGGACAAAATCCATTTTTAAATAGAAATAATTACTTAGAAGACTTAAACATACAAGAAACATTTCTTAGACCAAAAAATAGTAATTTTGACATTGAAACTAAAAAATAAATAATCCAATAATAAAATAATTATATTTAAGTATTTTAAATATTTAAATAGAAAATACAAAATATATTTAAAATGTCATATACAACTCAAAATGATTTATTATTAAATAAATTAATGGATTTTTATAAACAAGAAGATAATTTAGATACAATGTTGTCCATTATAAATGGAGAATCTAAAATATCATTGAGAATAGTTGACTGGTTTGCTACTAATTTTGCCAAAAAATATTATACATTATACACATTGTCAGGAACAAATAAAAGATTTAAAGTTTATATGGATTATAAATTAAAATTAAAGGCATATTCAAAAAAAAGATTTGACCCTTTTTGTAGATGGGATAGAATTAATATTCCTTATAAAAATAATACATTCATTCAAACAACAATAGGACAATTAAATTTCTTTAAATGGGCATTAGAAAACGAAGTAATTAAATACATTAATGATAATTACTCCAACATTGAGAAAGACATGAATAATAGAAATAGCACGTCTAAAAGAAAAACAGTTACTCTAACTGGTACAAAAAATCAAACACGCAAAAAAAGAGAAGAATTATCAGTTTATGCTTCAAAAAACATTAAAAAAGAAGATGTTGAAATTGTTGTTACATTTGATTAATAAACATTTATTTAATGTTTTAAGTTAAAATGATTATTTAAATATAGCGAATCATTTTAACAGTATGGGAAATCAACAATCAATTAAAAAAATTAATTTTGAAGACATGCAACAATCAATACAAAATAAATACATTATAATTAATACACTACTTGTCGGAGAACAAGAAATATTAATAGAAGGCACTGTTAATGCGGAGAGAGAAATAGACATTTTAAATGATTGTTTAAAAAAAAACAAAACAGATGTTTATATAATTATTTATGGCAAAAATGCGAATGACGAAACAATATTTAAAAAATACAATCAATTAATATCTCTTGGATTTATAAACACTCATATTTATTCAGGGGGATTGTTTGAATGGATGTTATTACAAGACATATACGGTGAAGAAAATTTTCCTACTACAAAAAAAATATTAGATATATTAAAATTTAAACCTAAACAAATATTAAACATTAGATTTCTTGAAGATGGTTAATTTAATTATGGAAATTATTAGATAATGCATTGTCATAATTTGACGACATTAATGAGGTGTATTCACGTGCAATTGAAACATAATCAATCTTATTGGGTACAATAAAATTTCTAATTTTAGACAACCAATCAGACACAACATTCGGATTTTCATAAATGTTCACATTGCCGTCAAGAGTAAGTTGATCATAATTTTCAGCCGTAAGCCAATCTTCGTGATATTTATGACATTGTTTTAAATATTCAATTGGAATATGCTCCCCTGTCCTATTACGAATTACGACACGTTCATGCGCAATTTCAGGCTCGGTCTTTACATAAATGACCTTTGTAACTGGAACCTCAGAAACAAATTCATCAAACCATTTTTTATAAATAGTATATTCAATTAAACTAATTTTCTTATCATCATAAAGCATCTTTGCAAACACATTAGCATCAGTGTAAATACTACGCTCTGTAATAATGTATTTAATCTTTTTATTTTTAAGCGCGTCGCGAAGCAGAGAAAGACGCGAAATATAAGCCATCATTTGAAATTGAAACGCAAATTTTTCGGTTTCAGCATAAAACCTTTCAAGAATAGTAATACCATTCTCATCTTTGATAGTATTCCAAATGTTTACAGGCTCTTGCAAGAAATAATAATCACTGTCATTTTTATAAGCATCTTCCATATTAGATACAAGAGTTGATTTTCCAGATCCAATGTTTCCTTCAATAGCAATAATCTTAGGTGTCGCTTGGTTCATTTTGGGTAGTATTGCTATTTAATAATTAGTAAATGAACATTTCAATTTTTATAATTAAATCAAAAATAAATATAAATTATCATCTTAAAAAAACCAACGTTTTACATAGTAATAGGGATAATATAAAATTGGATAATCTTCATAATTCATTTCATTGTCATCTTTGTAAAACGGTACCTCAGATACTATTTCAACATTTCTTGGATAATAATAATTATCTGACCCCCAATAGCCACCATAATAAGGACTTTTGCGACGGACATTATATCTATGATTTCCTACTCCCCTGTATCCTCCCCTGTGTCCACCACCCCGGTATCCTCTGCCACCATGTCCTCGGTTAAAACCTTCTAAACCTTTATATTTATAAAAATGTTTTGCTAATAAGAAAATGGTAACCAAAAACATCGCACGTTTCAATGATAATTTAATGTTCATATAATTTAAATACAGAAATAATTTAAAAATTGAAACAATAATAAAACAATAGCAATATAACAACATACAACAAACCGCAATGGACCTAAACCAACGCAGACTTACCCGCGACGAGTGGAATGGTATTGAAGTGCCTGTTAATGAAAGAGAAAAAATGATTTTAAATTTAATTACCAGAGGATTTAATAATGTCCAAATTAAACAAAATAATAGTTTGTCAATTGTTGACTTTTTAAAACTTTCACCATTTGAAACTATTTCAGAATACATTTATGAAACACATATTGTCCCATTATTATTACCTCTTGTAAAAAAATATAAAATTACAATTCCTCGCCATAACTTATCCAATATTAAAATGAAAAAACAAGACTCCATTAGAGTAAAAAATTCAGCCAAGTATTTTGAAAATAGAGACAACACTCAAGAATTGTTTGAATTTAAATTAATTGAGTTACTGTCTGAAATGTTAGAAATTAAACATAAACGAAATAATTCAATCATCAAATTCTATACCATTAAAATGCTTATTGGTTACAATGTGTCAAATGTTAATAGAGTTTTGATTGAATATTTAAATCAGGTTTTAGAAGAACAGTCACAAAATATCACTAAACTTGAATTTATTAAAAATGGATATGAAATGATAGAAAAAAATAATAATATTTTGAAATATTCAGATGAAGAACTTTATGAACATCAAAAACAGTTATTTACTGTTAGCAAGCGCAATAATCCCAAACTTATTCTGTATATTGCGCCTACGGGAACTGGCAAAACATTGTCGCCCATTGGATTGTCCGAAAAACATAGGGTCATCTTCGTTTGCGCCGCACGACACGTTGGATTGGCTCTGGCAAAAAATGCTATATCTGTAAATAAAAAGGTTGCGTTTGCATTTGGATGTAACGATGCCCAAGATATTCGCCTTCATTACTTTGCTGCCAAAGATTACGTAGTACATAAAAAAACAGGAGGCATATTTAAAGTTGATAATACAGTTGGAGAAAAAGTAGAAATAATGATTAGTGATATTAAGTCTTATATTCCTGCTATGCTCTATATGTTAGCATTTAACCCTGCAGAGAAAATCATTCTGTATTGGGACGAACCAACCATTACACTTGATTATGAAAATCATGCTCTGCACGAAATTATTAAACGAAACTGGAGCGAAAACATGATTCCGAATATTGTTTTATCATCTGCCACATTGCCATTTGAAGATGAAATTTGCGATACTCTTACTGATTTCAAATCCAAATTTTCAAACGGAGAATTGGAACCAGAAATACATACAATTGTTAGTTATGATTGTAAAAAAACCATTCCAATTATTAACAAAGAAGGATTTATTGAAATGCCCCATTATTTATACGAAGATTTTAAAGAAATTAAAGAAGTTGTAAAACATTGCGAAAAATTTAAAACAATTCTTAGATATTTAGATTTAAATGAAGCAATTAAATTCATTGTTTATGTAAACGAACAAGGACTAGTTTCTAATGAAACGGATGGTGTTGAGCATGAACGGAATTTCCCCACAATTGAAAGCATTAACATGAAAAATATTAAATTGTATTATTTGAAACTTTTGAAGAAAATTAGACGCGAACAATGGTCTGACATTTATAGATATTTCAACACAAATAGAGTTTGCAAACAACCATCTAATATTTATATTACAACTGAAGACGCATACACTCTCACCGACGGACCTACAATCTTCTTAGCAGATGATACTACAAAAGTAGCAAGTTTCTGTGTACAGACTGCTAAAATTCCATCAGAAGTTATTACTGATTTAACAGAGATTATTGCGTATAATAATAACATTACCAGAGATGTTGACCAAATGGAGAAAGAACTTGAAGATGGAACGAGTAAAGATGCGGATAAAGAGAAAAAAATAAGCAAGGATGGTGATGATAAGGAACGTGGAGGAGGCAAAAATAAAAAAGGAAATAAAGAACAAGAAATGAAACGGCTAAAGGAACAGATTGAAGATTTGAGAAAAATGATTAAAAGCGTTGCTCTAAACGCAATGTTTGTGCCAAATACCAGACAACATTTAAACAGATTTAATCACGGCGAAACTACTAATGCGTTCACGTGTGATATTTCAGATAATGTAATTGAACAAATCATGCGCATTCATGGCATTGAAGACAGTTGGAAATTACTTCTTATGATGGGAATTGGAGTTTTTGCAAATCAAGAAAATTCGGCTTACATGGAAATCATGAAAAAACTAGCACAAGAACAAAAATTATATATGATTATTGCTTCTACTGATTATATTTACGGTACAAACTACCAATTTTGTCACGGATACATTAGCAAAGACCTAGGAACCATGAGTCAAGAAAAATGTATTCAGGCAATGGGACGAGTTGGGAGAAATAATTTACAAAGCACTTATAGCCTGAGATTTCGCGACAATGAATTGATATATAAACTATTTAGAACCGCGGAAGATAGACCAGAAGTAATTAATATGAATAGATTGTTTCATAGCGATTAAATTATAAAATATTTTAATAATATATAATTAAATGAATATTAAATTTGAAATCATAGAATTAATTTCTATAATTTATTATACAATTATTTTTGTTTCAGTTGGAATTTTTTTCACAGAAATAAATGATAGGTTCATTATAAATAGATTCATTCAACAAGATAAAAATTTACAAAGTCAATACAAAACAATGATTAGACATATAAGCGAAACCATTATAATAATCATATCATTAACTATTATAATTCATTACACTAAAAAAATATTAATTAAAATTCCATTTTTTTTAGACAATGTTAATCAATTTAATCATAAGAAAATAAAAGAAATAACAACCGCATCAGTTTTGGGACTATCTGTATTCCTTTTCTCAACAGGACTAAGAGAGAAAATTAAAATAGTAAATGAAAGATTAAATAATTAAATAAAATAATTACAAAATATAGTAAATAATTATATTTTTATATACTATATTATAAAATGAGTAAATTTATGAATTTTTTAACATTTAATTTAAGCCCATTAATAAAATATGATGAAAAATGGTGCGAAAAAATGAATTATTTTAATCCTTATTTAGACCCATTTGAACATAAATTATCGTCAAAAATGCCTTATGGAGATTATGAAGCATATAATATGTATCCTAAACATAATTGGGTTTATGATAAATTACTAATAGCGCAAATGCAAGGACTAATGGCAGGAAAATTAGAAGATTTAAAAAATAAAAACAATATTAATTATCCTATTTTTATAAAACCAAGATGGGGGCATAAAACAGGATCATCTAAAAATTGTTTTAAAATTAAAACAAAAGAAGAATTGCAAAAACATTTAAACGTTGATCATATGATGTGGTGTGAATTTATAAAGGAAAAAGAAGGAATGACAGATTATTTCTTATTGGATGGAAAAATTGTACATCAAGTAACATACATGTATTCAAATGAACAAAACGGATTTAGTGATGTATGGAAATACATATCATCTGAAAATAAACCACCGCATAAGATAACTGAATGGGTCACTCAAAACATGACCGGATACACTGGAGTAGTAAATGCACAATATAGAGGAGATGTCATTATAGAAATTGGACTGCGTTTAGCAAGAGGAGGCGCATATATCACAAGCACTGAAAATAAGGCACTAATTAAAAATATAAATAATTTAATTGAGAGAAAATATTGGGATTACTCATCAAATAAACAAATGGAAATTAAACCTTATTACGCATTTAAATGTTTTACAACATCTAATATATTCTATTTATTGCCACAACACCTAGTAGATTTATATGTAAATCGCTACAACATTAAACCATTCTACGAATACTATTTTGAACCTGTAGGAAATGAAGGATATACTTTTTTTCAATTTCTACATAATGATTTTAATGAAGGCATGGAATTAAAAGAAAATTTTGAAAGATTTTTTACATTAATTCAACATTTGTTTATATTTATGTTCATAGTAACTTGGTTTATTTTCATTAAAGACCGAATGTATGGAACCATTCTAATTATTATATTATTTTTCATGTTTATTACCAAATATTTAAATCCAATTACCACTAATCACGCCCTTTATAAAGCCATAAAACAAAATACGTCAAATGAAGACCCTAAAGGACCAGACAATTTATAATAATTAATAATAATTAATAATAATTAATAATAATTAATAATAATTAATAATAATTAATAATAAGTTATGATAAATTTATAAACATGTTATTCTTTAATAATTAAAATTGAAATGATTATAACAGTGATTACATAAAACAACTAATAAATAACATGTCAACAACTGAAAGTTTTTTAAGAACCGGTAGAACCATATTTAATATGACATTATTAAATGAACGACGCATAAGAAACATAAATTATTATAATTATGTATTAAATGTTCCGTTTAAACTAGTAGATGGAACGGTTAAACATCATTACGCGATTGAAAAAAATACACCTTTATCTATTATGCTCAGTCATTTAAGACAATTAGTTAGTGAAGATTTTGGATTGGAACATTTTGAAATTATTCCGATTAGTTTAAGATACGAAGCAGGGGATGAAATTAATACAGTTATAAATCGCTCCCAACATAATTTAAATGAAATTCTAGCACATGAATACCTGTCAAAAACCCCATCATTTTATGTTCGCCCTATGATAGAAGGAGCCAATATTACATCACCAATGATTACAGACAATTATCAACCAATTGAAACACTTGATTGTCCTGTATGCTTAGATAGCAAATCAAGTGCTAGAATGAATAAATATTTTAACTGCGACCATCTATTATGCATAGATTGTTTTGCTCATTGGAATTCAAGGAGAGGAAATAATATAAGTTGCCCTTTGTGTCGTTCTGATTTTATTAGATTAAGTTAAAAATATTTTTGAGGGTCATCTGTCTTTTAGTTTTACTTTTAGTTTTACTTTTAGTTTTACTTTTACTTTTACTTTTAGTTTTACTTTTAGTTTTACTTTTAGTTTTACTTTTAGTTTTAGGTTTTTTACTTATGTAGTCTCCATGTGCAGTTATTAATTCTAATTGTCTAGATGCTGTTTTAGACAATTCAGGTGTTATAACAGAAGATTCTATCAATTTTCCACTGATTTCATTTATTGGGGAATTGTTGACTACATTTAAATATACATTATATGAATTCATACATTTAATTCTGGCATACTCATTTAATAATATTATATTATCTTCAAAATATTTATCTGATTCTGAGAGTGCATTTTTTAATAATTCCATGCCATTGTCAAACATATACAAATTATTAACAGTCATTAATTGTTGCATTCCAATTTTAATATCATTTTCTATGTTTTGATCAATTTTAATATCATTTTTAATAGCATTTTTTATAGTTTTATCAAATGTAATATCATTTTTTATATTTTTATCAAATGTAATATCATTCTCTATATTTTGGATATGGTTACTTCTAAGCGTATACGTTTTTTTTCCTCCAACTCGTGGTCGTCTACAATTATCACACTCTTTGGTAGGACAAAAGGTAAATACCTCTGGCATGCCACGATTTCTAAATAAATTATTTATGTATGTTGCATAGTTAAATTGGTGTTTAGTATACTCAGCGTCACAACAATATCTAGCATTTAAAAATGGCTCTTGATGCCTCAAGTCAGCCGCAAAGTCTGCAGAAAGATATAAGTTATATCGCATGGGCGTAGTTCTATTAAGTTTGTAATCTACAAATGTAAGTAAAACATTTCGTAAATTTTGTATTTTATCAAGTGATACAATTCTATTTATATAAGGTGCTATCATATAACTACCCGATAACATATTAAATGTTAAATTATTATTAATTTTAATCATTTCCCCCGCAGCATAAATAGACGAAATTCCATACTTTTGTAATATTGTTATGTGTTTAGTTCCAAATTCAAAACAACTTTCAACATATACAATAAATAATTTAGGTGATATACTTCCAGCACCCAATCCAATAACCCATAAAAATATACCATTTGTTGATGTATAATTAAAAAATTCTTCATCACAATACGAATAATATCTATTTTGTTTAATAAGTTCCATTGAATCTGTTCTATAAGATAAATAATTTCTATTTATTCCTAGGTAATGACCTTCAAATTGTGTACAACATAAATTAGTTAAATTCATATTTATCTCAGTAACTGAAGATGTAACTGAATGCGGTGGTATATTATTGTGTATAAAAATATTATTAAGATCTATTGTTGGTCTTAAATCAACAATATTAAGTTGTTTAAGTTTGGATAAAACACTACGTCCTTGAGTGTCTCGCGTATATAGTTTTGTTAGAAATCGTTTCCTAGAATCAGTAATAAGTATTAATTTTCTATTATTCCAGTCGTTTATTTGTTGACGTGTCGTTCCAATTTGTGTATTATAAAATTCATATATCTGGCGATAAGACCAATAAGTATCTGATGTAATTATTGGTAACTCACCTTGTATTGGATCATTTGCAATTCGTGTTCTACCAAAATCAATTAAATAAACACGATGACCTTCTAAATAATCATAGTTGTTTACATACATTCCATTTTCTAGATGTGTATCTCCGTGAACATAACCTAACAAATAAAGCCTATTCAATTGATATGCATAATTTTCAAGTATTATTCTTCTATTATCAGTAATGTCTAGCACAGGGTTTGTCTGACTCCACCCAATAAAAGCATTACTTATATTAGTTGCTCCATTTAACAATTCCATAAAAATAAATCCTATTTCATTCACATTCGCATTTGTAAAAATAGTGTCAGCAATATTACGTAATATATGGTTGCTTCGCATTGTGTCGTATATATCTGAATGCGCAGGTTCAGTAGTAGCGCGTGTGCGACGAATCTTTCCTGATAAAACAATTGCTGGACATATTGGTTCATTCCATAAATCCATGGAATTTTGATATATTTGATTTTGAATTGTTACTTCATTGTTAAACTCTGATAAAGTAGTTACCTCTTTATTATTTGCAACGCCTTTAACATTACCAATTTGAACTAGTTTAAGTAATAATTCAGTTGTAGGCAAAACCATTTGATTTGTTCCTGGATAAACCGATATTATATTATCTGATGCCTGAATTGTAATTCTAACTAAAAAACCTCCAATTGAACTTGCTGGTAGTAATACCGCGTTATCTATAGTTACTCTAGCATTTTGTATATGAAAAATAGCACCTCCTCTCATATAATACCCAACGAATAAAATAATAATAATAATAAGAATTTATATGAATACTTATTGTTATGATTTAAATTATCCTAAAATTAATCTAAAAATACATCTATTAATTTAATAATTTAATAATTTATTTTTTCCACACTTCAAAAAAATTATTATAGCAAGGACCCCATCCTCCACTCTCTACATAATCTCTATAAAAATTATTATTTGTTAATATTTCATCAATATAATTTTTATTTGATATATCATGATAATCATTTTCCATAATTATTAAATTAATACCATCTAGTATTTCTGGCATATCCATTAAAATATAATAAAATGCCCCTTCACAATCCAATACCAATGTATCAAAAATAATATTATATTTTCGCTTTAAATCAATCAATGTAATAGTATTAACCAAATTATATCCCGCAATTAAAGTATCACTTGGAAAGGTATCCCATCCTCTTTGAATTAATTGTCTGTTTGATAATGCACTACTTTCTACATGGAAATTTAAATTATTTATGTCTCTATTTTCTTCTAATTGTTTTGCTATGACTGGGTCAGATTCCAATGTGACAAAATTATTTCTCTCTAAAATAGAAGCGATAATTAATGAATTTCTTCCTATATTTCCACCTATTTCCAACACTTTTTCTTTACCGGTTAAATATCTAACTGACATTTTTTGTTCAGGTAGTTCATCATTAAAAGTACCATAGTTCAATTTTAATTTAGAATGAAGGTTTTGGAGTTTTAAATTAATATTAATTGTGGTAATTATTGTATTATCTATTGTATTTATTTCAATAGAACATTCATCATTATATTCATTTAACTCTTCGCCATTTAATATATATATAAATTTTTTAATTCCAAATAAAGGGTCTGTAAAATAAAATGCTCTATTATGATCTCCGGAAGGAATAGAAATTATATTATTATTATTTAAACTCATCAAACATTTCATTGTCACATCTATATTAGTTTCTTTCGTTCCATATGAGATTATCATTTATGTATAATTGTATAACTTATTATTTATATAATAATTTATCTAAAATAAAAAATAAAACTTTAAAATTGACAATACAAATTAAAATTAAATTGTTATTTATTATATAAATGGAACTATGTGTTCATTGTCCACATTGTAATAATTTAATTTTAATTTATAAGAATGAAATAAATTGTGCTATATTTAGACACGGCGTTATGAAAACAACCATGCAACAAATGGACCCTCATTTACCTAAAGCAGATTGCGATAGATTAACTATAAACGGATTAATAATAGGTTGTGGAAAACCATTTAAATTAGTGAAAAATAATGAAGAATATATTGCGATTAAATGTGATTACATCTGAAACAAATTTTGCATCCATGTCGTGTATCGTTTATCTCTTATATTTTAATGTTCTAGATTGTTTTACACGTAATGATTTATGTAGTTTTTTATATTTTTTATGTTTTTTTGTTTTTTTTGATTTATTGTAAACCCTTTTTGTTTTGTAAAATTTACGTTTTTTAAATAAACCGCCTCTCATTAAATTAGTATTTGAATTATTTGATAATTTATTTATCATACCTCCTAATATTTTAATAGGATCGTTATATCTATATGAAAGATAGTCCCATTTGTATTCTGAATGTGCTTCTAAAAGCCTAGATTTTTCACCATCAGTCAATTCCCTACCAACCATTCTTCTAAAATATTCATAAGCAGTTCTATGATTGCCATCTCCAAAAACCTGAAAAATTATGATTAACCCTGATAAACAATATATTTTTTGTTCATGAGACAAACCATTAAACGCATTTATTGGATATTTATTGCCCTTTGAATCTATAAATACCGACGGATCTCTATATGCTAAATCTAGCCAAGTTTTTAATCTTTCAAAACCTTTTGAAAATTGGTTTGCTCTGTTATTATTTAAAAGTTCGCGTCTGATTTGGTCTCTCACCTCCACTGAATTTTCTTGACGTGTTCTGGCAATAGTTGATTCTACTTGATAGTCTAGATTCAAATTTACAAACTCAATAAATCCATTAAGACGCTCTCCATATTCTCTCTTAACATCATTAAATGATAATGTATTTGGTTCAATTAAAGACATTTATAATATAATTATATTTTAATTATATTATCATATTACTACAAGTTGGATTAATTTTATAATAGCATTGTCTAGACGCATTTTATTTTCATTGGCATTTCTCTGAAATAATGTCCATTATACGGTTTGTTTGTATCTAATGATTTTTTTAATGTTTTATCACTCATATATAAACTTTTAATACAATCTTGTTTACAAGTAAATTCACGAATCAAAGTATTATTTAAATCATATTGTCCTACTCCAATTTTATATAGTTGCGGAGTTCCATGTTTGCTTTCAAAATCTTCTTTTAATTCTTCATCGCAATTATCATATAACACATAATAATTTCCTCTTGTGATTGTTAAATTTTTAACTGGATTATCTAATGCAGAAACACTTTCATAATTGTTCAGTTGTGCTGCTGTTTTTCTATCTATATAGACATTCAATATTTCAGTTTTATCACTGTTTAACTTAGCAATATAACCTAAATTTTGTGTTTTCGTTTGTTTAGTTGGACTAATAGCATGAATCACATTAGGGTCTAACTCTCTATCCACCAATAACCATCTAAACCCTCTATAAATGGTATTTTCCAATACTGCTTTATTAATGCTACTACGTTTTATATCACTATTTTCCTTCATAACTTCTGTTACACTTTCATAAACTTTTACAAGTTCTAAAGTTTCAGGATGAATTTTTTGAAGTCTTGGTCCTAATGTAACAAGAGGTTCATTAAATCCAGTAGATACTTTGGTTTGAGTTGAGTTTATTTTTTCTACAAATATTTTGTTGGTTTGTTCAAGATTGTCAATTCTAGATGTTAATTGTTTTACGCTTTTAATTAATTCTTGTATTAATACATTGTCATTGTTTGTTTTATTCATTTCAATCAACATTTTTAATTGTTCGTTTTCAAGTTCTAATTTATTTGTATTATTGTTAAAATATTTAATGTTATTATTAATGACATCTAAAAGGGTTTTATAAGAGAGATTTTTGCCAATTAAAAATAATTCCAATTCTGTTTCATGTCCTTCCAAATCTGTGACCTTATTTAATCTAATAGTTTCGTGATTGTGAATAAAATTTTCAAAATCTTTGCTATTTTGGACTGAAAAACAATCCAATAGAAGACATTCTGGATAATTTGTTTTATGTTCATTATAACGGTTTGATATGCCTCTGCGACTCTCACCAATTTTAATAATGTATTTCCCATGCTCCAATGTTTTAACTTTTATAATGTAAATCATAGAACCAATTGTTGCAAATTGATTTAATAAAATTTTCTCTCTTTCCAAATATTTTTGTTCTTTTAATTTTTCTTCGGTTTCTTTATTTTTAGTGTCTTCTAATTGTTGTAATTCACTGTGTTTTTTTTCTATTTCCTTTTGCAAATCATATAATCCATTTAATCTAATTTCTTTTATAACTTCACATACCCAATTTTGGAATTTTTCAGCAATAGGTTTTCTTGATTTGAATAACACTTTATACAATCCCTTTTCGGTTAAAAAAGTTACTTGTTGGTCATCACCAAGGGTGTACATATTATGTACTACCTTTTCAGTTTCATCAAAATTTTGGATATTTGCCCTAATATTAGACATTTCTAATATAGTCCCTATATCATTTGCTCTAAATAAAGGATTACTATAATCTCCTTTAATAATAATATCTGTATGTGCATATATGACACCCTTTATTTAAATAGTTTATATTATTTATACAAAGGGCGTCAATACTATTGACACCCTTTTTTTGCGCCTGAAGATTCAGGAGCAAACATTTTATGATCACATATGCAATGACCATGATATTTATTTTAAATCATTACTTGTTTTAATTTAATAATTAAAATGCATTTTTTAATTATTAAAAGATATAAATATAAACCATACGACATATGGTCTTTAATTTGAGTAGGCGAGACCTCCCATTCCACTCATAATACGTAACACGTTGTAATTCACCGCATACACGCGGACCTTAGCAGTCTTGGTACCCTCAACCGTCGCATTTGACAAGACCAACTGTAGTGTGGCGTTATCAATTCGCGAGAAGTTGCACGTGCCACTGGGTTGGTGTTCCTCAGGGCGAAGGGCGAATGAGTACACATTAATACCAGTGTCGGGGTTACGGGTATGGTGCTGATAAGGCTGTACAAGGTCAAAGTAAGTTCCCTCGCGCTCAGAGAAACGATCCTGACCATTGAGTTGGAGCTTAGCAGTGACAACCGGGTTTTCACCCCAACAATGCATATCAAGAGAAGTCTCAGCAAGGACAAATGTACCAGCATCAGATACACCAGAGTTGAGAATGCCCGCATTATGGAAACCACTAGGACCATCAGCCTGAAATCCAAGATTGGGTTGACCGTAATTGCCGCTACTGTTGGCGCCACTATTATTCCACCAATCACTACTGCCGGTAACATCAACACCTCCAGCATCGTGGAATAATCCAGAACCATCAACAAACGAGGTGTTTACTCCCTCATAGCCTCCAGCAGCAACACCATCGGGTCCACCGAAAGCATGGATAGCATTAGGAAGAGCATCAACCGCGTCAGTGTAGTTAAACGGCTGAGCACCAAGAGTGCGGTATAGCAACTGGTTGCAGTCAAGAGATGAGCAGTAATCAACATTCTGATCAGGCTGGACAACCCAGATGAGTTCCTTACAGGGGTGGTTAAAGTTGAGTTTAATCTTGTTGGAAGATGAACCGACAGATTCATCACCAGTGAACTGGAGTTGTTCAATCAAGTACTCATGGGGGTTCTGTGCCATACGACGACGTTCATCAGTGTCAAGGAACACGTAGTCAACATATAGCGAGGCAGCAACAAGCGACTGGTTGTAAGCCTGAGTTACTTTCATGTTGGTGCTAGAACCAGTGCAGTTAAGTGATGAAACCGCCCATAAACACTCATCAATGGGGCGAATATCAAGATTAATCTTGACTTCGTGGTATTGAAGGGCAATTAAGGGAAGAGCAAGACCGGGGTTGCGGCAATACCAGAATTGTAAAGGAACGTATAACGTGGTTTCCGGAAGAGCATTACGGGGAGCACACACTTGACGAGGGGCTTGGCTGTCACAGGGTCCATCAACGGCACTGAAAGACGGGTCGGTAATGAAAGTCAACTGAACAGTGTTACCAATCATCTTGTAGTATCCACGTTGTTGTTCAGATGTAAGGGTAAGTTGGTTCCAGATGTGCATCCAGTCACCATATTGGCGATCAATGCGTTGACCACCAATTTCAACCTCAACCTGAGAAATCAATTGCTCACCAGGGAAATCTAACCAACGGGCATAAACGCCACTGGCACTTGCACCGGTGGCATTGCTCGAGTTAGCCATAGCCTGATTAATTTCAGGCAAAGTAACCTGTAAATATGTGCGGTAAGCTAAATCACCATTACGACTGATGGTACACGTTACACGGCGACCGAAATCAGCCTGTCCATTGAAAGTTTGTTCAATAGATTCCATGGCAAAGTTAGTGTAGCGACGATAAGTTACTTTCCAGAAAGTAATTTGAGGGTTACCCGTAAGATATACATCTTGGGCACCATAAGCGACGAGTTGCATTAATCCACCTCCCATTTTATAATATTGCTAAAGAAAAAAAAATTTTGAAATTTAATTTAATTCAAAATTATTTATTTGTTTTAATTAATTATTTTATTAATGTCAAAGTTTTCCTCTATGAATCGTTTAAGATAACTGTCTAAAAAAACTTCTTTTTTGCCTTCATGTTTTTTCGTAAATATGTACTTTTCTTCGTTTTTTCTTATTTGCCATCCATCTTCTAAAGCATTGAATAAAAATGCCATCTTCTGCAGTGTTAGGTAGTTAATTTGTATATTTTCCCCAGTGTTTATATGGATGTCCATTACGTTGTTATGAGAAAGTTTATAGTTATTTCTACCTTAAATAAAAATATATATCATTAAGTTAAATACTAAATTAAATATAACATTGGTTAATTAATTATTAAATTATGCCAATTTTTAAACCAAAAAACAATAAAAAAATTATGGTAAATCACAATAGCATTGTAACATTAGATAGCAAGCATACCGAAATGATATACAAATTTGAGCATGATGAAAATGTTGTAATTCCTAAATTAATGAATGAAAAAAAAAGATTATCTCTAAAATTATTAAAAAATGAAGAATTAAATATAGATGAAATATTGGACATTAAAGACCAAATAAATTCTATTAAAATTAAAATTAAAGAAACTAAAAATAAGAAGAAAAAATATCATTTGGACAATTCCAAATATATTTTTGATTATTTTGAAAATAAAAAACAAATAGCAGATGGGAAAAATAAAACAAAGAAATTAGATTGTTTTTTTAATATAAAACCTAATTTTGAAGATGACCAAACTGATAAAATTATAACAAATAATGTTCAGAAATTTCTAAATAATATTGATGAAAGTTTTTTTGATATAAATAATTATATTACTCAAAAAGACATTTGTCAATATTGTCATAATGGCGAATTGATACCAGTTGAACATGAGGGCATATTAGTGTGTAAAAATTGTGGAAAAAATACAAAATACTTAGTTGAAAATGAAAAACCGTCATACAAAGAGCCTCCAAAGGAAGTTTGTTTTTATGCTTACAAGCGCATAAATCATTTTAGAGAAATTTTGGCCCAATTTCAGGCAAAAGAAACAACACAAATACACGAAGATGTCATTGAAGACATTAAACAGCAAATAAAGAAAGAAAGAATTACATTAAAACAAATTACTAATAAAAAAATGAAGGAAATTCTTAAAAAACTCGGATACAATAAATATTATGAGCATATTCCATTTATAAAAGACAAACTAGGAATTAAACCTCCTATCATGGCTCCTGATTTAGAAGAGACATTGTGTAATCTATTTATAGATATTCAAGGTCCTTATGCAAAATATTGCCCAGATGATCGCGTAAATTTCTTAAACTATTACTATACTGTTTATAAATTATGTGAACTTCTAGGTCAAAATGAATTTTTGCCGTACTTTGCTCTTCTTAAAGATAGAGAGAAAATGATTGAACAAGATGAAATATGGAAAAAAATATGTGAAGAATTAGATTGGGAATTCATTCCAACAATTTAATGTTTATAATCACGTAAAACATTGTGAACATTTTCATGTTTAGTTTTATAATTTTTAATTATTTTTTCAAATTGTTCTTCTAAACCACAATCATTTTCGTTAAAACACACAAATCCTTTATTTGATTTATTTGAACGCAAAATTATTATTTTTTGATTAGGCATTTCTTTATTTAATTTTTTTAATCCCTCTATAATGTCATCTGAACGATGTATTAATTCAGGGTTATATTTTTCTAACTCAGAGAGATATAATTCATCTAAAACTTTACTATTTTTTAATTTCCAACTCATTATATAAATTGAATTTTTTATTTTATTATTATTTACATAATAAAATAAATATTAATTAATTTTTAAAATATTTTTTATGATTGTTTAATGGATATGCTACACATTTAATAATGCAACTATATAAAATATTAGGCAACCATTTATTTTTTTTGAATCCGCGCCATTCCAGACCACTACTTCTGTCAGTTTGATGCTCTTTTTTGATATGTTGTGTTGTAATAGATTTTATTTTACAATTATTATGATAATAATTCAAACATCCATAATACGATTTCATCATTAAATAATAAAAATGATTAGTTTTATATGATTGTTGTATTTGTATTTATTTTTATATAATGATAAACTATATAAAAGGTTATGAACAATACGTATAAATATGAAAATAAATATGAATGAATTTTACGTTGCGTTTAATTATCCTTTTCGTTTTATAAATTGTGCAATAAATGATTATCGTGTAGAAAATTTTACTGTTATGATGTTTGATGATAATTTAAAAAGTGAAAATATAGATGTTAACTCTATAAATTTACCAAAAGACATTGTTGATGTTTATTGGTATAAAAAAGGAAAAAATGATGAAGAACCATGGGAATTTATTGGAAAAATAAAATGTAAAGACAAAGAGTATTATGTATATTATATTGCCAATTGTGATTATACAGGGTTTGATTGTCAAGGCGACATGAAAATGTACATATCAGAACATTTGTCTAGAATATTGACTCACGCAGTACCAATTAAATTACATAGTTATGTTAATGATTCAATAAAATAAATCTATGTTGTATGTAAATAAATTAAATAAAACATAATTATTAAATTTATAAAATAATTATGTTATCTTATTTTCTTTTCGTTCAGTGTAATTTAGCGAGGAAAGCCTACTAAGTTAGCACCAATGCCGAATCCAGCACCACCACGTGCCGAAACAGCCATGCTAGGTAAATAAGTGTCAAGAATGCTAAATGTAGCGGCAGCAGTTAAAGCAATTAAAGCCACTTCGTCAAGTGATAAATTTCTTTTAGGAATTGCAAATGCAGCAATCGCAACCATTAAACCTTCTACTAAATATTTAATAAGTCTTTTAAGGAGTTCACCAATATCTAAAAAATCTAAGAGAGACATCTTTATAATAATTAATTAGAAAAAAATATATTATTCGTAAAAAACTTAAACAATATATATTTAATAATATAAATGGCTAATTCTAAACTGTCAAATGATTCTAAAGATAATCGCCAAGAAGGAGTTGAATATAAATTTAATTTAGATGGAGAAGAGAACCCTAAATACGTTGACTTGCTAGACGAGGACAAGCCCATTGCTGGGCAAAAGTTTTGCTGTGTTTCTTTTGTGTCTCCCGAACACATTATTAAACAACGTGAACATTTTTTGATGGAAGAATTTATTAAAGGTTGGGATTTTACTAAATCCATGGAAAAATTTACTCAGTTTTTAAGTTTTGTTTCATATAAATACAATCTTAACTTTGAAAATGTCACGGAGGATTTGCAATCATTTGTTAAAGAAGAAAAGGAAACATTGACTCAAAATAATTTGTTAGATGATTATAAAAATTTTCTTGATCGTCGCGAGGATGACCTTGAAAAGGTGTTTAATGAATTAAGTAATTTTAAAACATGTACGCGTGGGCTAAAAGTTCGCGGATGTTTTCCTACTCAACAGGAGGCAGAATTGAGATGCAAAATGTTGAGAGAATTAGATCCTCATCACGATGTTTATGTTGGACCAGTTGGACTGTGGATTCCTTTCCACCCAGAAGCATACAAGACCGGACGCGTAGAATATCTTGAAGATGAACTCAATCAACTTATGTCAGAAAAAAAGAAAAATGAAGAAAAGGCAAAAGAAGATTTTGACAAGCGTGTGAAGGAAGCCAAAAATAAGGCAATTGAAGACAATAAGAAGAAAGCATTAGAAAGTGGTAACAAATTAACACAGGCATTAAATAAAGAAGGCAATCTTGTTAGTGTTAAGGACATGAATACTCAAGAAATGCAATTGCTATCACAATCATCTACTGTAACCTCAGCCGACATTCGCAGAGAATTGTTTGAGGGCGACAATGTTGTTACCAATTTAGATACTGATCATGGATTAAGTGAATTGAGCAATCTATCATTTGATGTTGCACCAAAGTAGGTTTACTAATTAAACATTAAGATTAACATATAAAGAAATAATTATATGTTAATACAATGGAAACCGAATATTGTGATGTTTGTGGAAGAACTTGTGATGGTGTTCATGGTGGTAAAAAATATAATAAAGAAAAAAAATTAAAAATTTAGTTCATATTCTTAATAGTTATGATAGGTATGATAAAAATATAGTTGATGAAGTAATAAAACAAATTTATGAAATAAGACAATTGAAATATGAAAAGGTTTAATAATAAATATATTGTACTTTAATTATAATATATTTATCCCCACAAATATGTGTGACTTAATATCTTTGGATTATAATATCCATTAGATTTTTTAATTTCATATTCAATTGCTTTTTTGCGGTTTGTTATGCCATGACTATGTCTGCTATAATAATTCATTTGTCTTTTTTTATTAGAATGATTTTTTTTAGAATATAATTTGATAGGACTTCTATCTTTGTATTGTTCATACGCTGAAGCACCAAAATGAATTGTTCTATTTTTTCCAGAATTTAAATCTTGAACAATTACCATGTATTTCTTGTCTGGATTAGAACTTTTTTGAAAACTTAATATTTTTTCCTTCATTTTAGAATTTCCACCAATGATAACATGGCGGGTGCTACGCATTCCTTGTTTTTTTGATTTAATCGCGAGTTTTAATGCCTTGCTTGTAGACGAGCAACCTTTTTTTAATATATCTAAGTCTATTGCTGATGCTTTTCCTCCGGTTATTGCCGATGCCAATCTAGCACGACCCCAAGATTTTGCGGTTTGATTTGGACGAGAACCAGACGAATAATATGCTCCCATTCCTTTATTTTCTATTTTTTTTAAAGTTTTTATAGAACATCCTGTTTTTCTAGATAATTCCTTATTTGGTAATATGTTTTTAATTTTGTAAATTTTTTTCGCGGTTAAAACATGGTTGGATTTTTTAGATTTAAATGATTTTATTTTTTTACGCGTGTGATAAATTCCACGTTTATATAATTTCCTTGATTTGACAAGTTCTTTTTTTATGGTATTTTTATCTTTTTTAGTTAAATTGGTTGGAATATATCTCATGGGAATTCTTGGCATTATATAAATTAAATTTATTTTATTTAATTAACATAACACAAAAATCAATCCTATTCTAATATGGTGAATTAATTAAATAATTAATGTTTTCTAAAATAAATGCAATATCACTTTGGACTAGTCCTTCTCCTTCTTGGTCCAAAAGAGATTCTTCAATCTCATCGCCTTCATTAAGAGCAAACAACATGCGCATCCCACGTAAAGCGTAATCGTTGCGCTCTTCTATGTCGTCATCGTCATCGTTTGGTGGATGCCAAGAGTCAACATCATCTTCTTCATCATCTATAAAGAATCCAGAATTTAAATTTTCTTCATTATTGGTATTATTTACCATATTTTCATCAATCATATTAGTTCTGCAATTAGGACACCCAAAACCGTTGCGAGAAATGTTAGTGAGAAGACAACGTGAATGAAATTGATGACCACATTCGGTAATAATATAGTTGAGATTAGGATTAAGTATGTCCATGCAGATGGAACAATCAATCGTGGTGTTTTCATCATGAGTATTGCTCATTTGTTCTGGTTTATTAGTTTTAATAATGAACAATAAAGTGTTGCAAAACAATTCAATTTTTATTATTATTTTATTAAATAATCTCAGTTATTTAATAAATATTAAAATAAATATAAATTAAATAAAAATAAGTAAAAACATGTTTTTTTATAGAGATTAAATGCCATTTAATTATTATTTATTTATTTTTTGATAAAATAAATATAAATTAAATAAAAATAAGTAAAAACATGTTTTTTTATAGAGATTAAATGCCATTTAATTATTATTTATTTATTTTTTGATAAAATAAATATAAATTAAATAAAAATTAAATAAAATAAGACAAAATGTTGAGTTTTTATAGATATTAAACATTATTTATTTATTATTTATTTATTTTTTGATAAAATTAAATAAAAATTAAATAAAATAATACAAAAACATTGAATATTATTGATTATTATCTATTTATTTTATTTATTTATTAAAAAATTTCCAAATTATATATTATATTCAAAACGGTACTTAAAGAAATTCTGTATTTTAATGAATTCTCAAAACTTTTCTGGGCAAAAAAAAAATGGACAACGAAAAAACCCTTGTCCAAAAAAAAAAAATCCTGCCAACTCTTGGAAAAAATAAAAAATTCTCCGTAACACTTTTTTTTAAAAAAAAATCAAAATTAGAGCATTATCGTCACAACACACTTTTTTATGGTTTCGGCAAAGGATTTAGACGTTTTTTATGGTCATCATATATATGATGACCGGTCCCTCCAAAAAAACGCAAAAACCCGCATTTATTTACTCATGTATAAATTGTGACTATAATACGTATAATAAAACAGATTACGTTCGTCATCTGTCAACCCTAAAACACAAGAAGCACACAAATGATGACCAAATGATGACCGACGAGGCCCATAACAGCACAAAAAACGCAAAACTATATTACTGCATTTGCGGTAAGAAATATAAATATAAACAGGGCCTCTATGTACATCGTAAATCTTGCCTACTTGATGAAGGGACTAAAGACCATTTGGAAACTAATACAACAATAATTATAAATGAAGAAAATAAAAATAATAATAAAAATAAAAATAATAATAATAATAATAATAATATTAATAATAATATTAATAATAATAATAATAATATTAATAATAATTTATATGAATGTTCAGAGAATGATTTAAATTATAAATTAATGTTTATAGAAATGATGAAACAAAACAAAGAACTTCAATCTACAATATGTGAATTATTACCAAAAGTGGGGAACAACAATGTAACACATAACACGCACAATTTAACTAATAATATAAATGTATCATTATTCTTAAATGATAACTGTAAAGATGCAATGAATATGTCTGATTTTTTACAGACAATAGAAGTTGGCCTTGATGATTTATTTGTTACAAAAAAGAAAGGATTAATAGGTGGAATATCTAATATTTTTATAAATCATTTAAATAAAATTCCATTAGTTCAACGCCCTATATGGTGTACAGACAAGAAGCGCCGAAGGCTATTCATTAAAGAAGATACATGGAGCGAAGACATTGACAATGTTAAGACAACTGCTGCGATTAAGAATGTTAGTTATATTCAGACAAAAAATATAACCAAATATGTAAAATCAAAACCAAACTGGATTAAAAATGAAAATGATAAAGATGAATATATGGCAATAATTAAAACAACAACTGATCCACTAGAGGGAAAAACAAACCCTATAGTGGATAATTTGATTGAAACTATACATTTGTCATCCGACAAAAGAGAGAAATTAGATAAAAATCATATTGTTTACTAATATCATTTATAAAGTTGATTTATACATTTGAAGATTTAAAATATGACAAAAGATTCGTTGTAGATATTAATTTTATTTATAACGAATAATATATAATATTTATAATGAATAAATTTAAATATTCACAAACTTGGTTTCTGGGTTCTGAAATCAATATAAAATTAGAATATTTTTTAGACAAATCAAAAGAAAATAAAATATTAGAGATTGGTTGTTTTGAAGGGTTGTCTAGTGTGTTTTTTGCCGATAACTTTCTTGATAATCCAAATTCAACATTAACTTGTGTAGACCCATTTTTAACTATTAATAATAACGATCATAGTAAATTTTTACAGAATAATGAAGAACTGAATTTTAATTTTAATGTTTCAGTTTGTAAAAATTCAGATAAAATAACAATACATAAATTTACATCAGATATTTTTTTTTTAAATAATAATCAAACATATAATTTAATATATATAGATGGGTGTCATGAATCAGATTTTATAAAAAGGGATATGGAAAATTCTTTCAATGTTTTAGAAAAAAATGGTATAATGTGGATGGATGATTATGGTGGCGGAGATGGCATTCAAATAAAAAATAATATGAACCAATTTTTAGAAAAATATAATGGTCAATATAAGTTAATTCATATGGGTTATCAATTGGCTATACAAAAATGTTAATTTTGTCCCATTTTAAATGTTCAATTGTGTAAATGTTAAAATGTACAATGTTAATTAAATAATAATTAAATTAATATTAATATTTATATTTACATTTATATTTATATTTACATTTAACGGCGAATTTGTTTACCAAGCGGATTTTCTTACATTTATTTTTGGTCCTTGGCCTCGTTTTTTGATTTTATTGGGGTCATACATATCTTCTTCATCGTCAGAGTTCATATCTTTGGATATTTCCCAGAATTCTTTTGACCCTAGTTTAAAATCTGGTCTTGATTCTGCTTTATACCAAAAAATTTGGTCTTGTAATTTGTTAGATTTTGCGTTGTTATTTATAACTAAACATTCGTAATTTTCAGTGCATTGATCCATTACTTGACAAAATCCTTCAAATGTAGGAAACATTCCTGCATAATTTTCATAAATTCTTTTACGATTTGCTATATATGGTTCTCTTAAAATAAAAACATAGTCAATATTGGTTCTTAAGTTTGGCGGTACACCAAGTGGATATTGCATGGTAATGATAAGCATGATTTTCCAATGACGACCGTTCATAAAAAGTAATCTCATCATTTTATCTTTTGTCCAAGCATTATCATATAAACAATCATCTAATATGACAAATGCTCTAGGGTCAATATTTGACCTTTTATAACTTTCAACTTCTTTTAGAACTTGTTTTAAAACTAATTTTTGTCTTTTTAAAATATTTTCAATGATTGCTGTATTGTATTCATCATGAATAAATAGTTTTGGAACGTGAGAACTATAAAATCCATTTCCTGCTTCTGTTCCGGATATGACTGTTCCAATAGGAACGTCTTGATGAAAGTAAAGTAAATCTCTCACAAGATATGATTTACCAGTATCACGTCGTCCGATTAATACAACCACAGGTCCTTTATTTTCATCAGGTTTAAAACTAATATGACGCATGTCCCATTTTTTGATGTCTAATGCCATTAAAATGTATTAATAAAAATATATAAATAATCCTACGAATGTTTTTAGTTTAGATTTTTTATTATTTTTATTTTAAGTAAATAAATGGGATTTGAACTTAATTACCAAAAGAATGGCAACGAGAAGTTATTTTTAGATTTAGCACAATTGTTGGATATAGAAAATCCTCAAAATTATATTCCAATATATAATAATTTTTTTGGATTAAATGATACAAATTACAATAATATTAATTTAAATCATCATTTCTCTCTAAATGAAATAGTTGATCCTGTAAAAGAATACAATGTTTTTAAATGTTGTTTAAAACCACCAAGTAATGTTGTTGAGATAAAAAATGTTTTTTTTAAGTTTAGTCCATTATTAGACCCGGTTAAGTATATGATAGGTAAATATGATGCAAGTGATAATAATTTGTTGAATCTTCCCGATTTTAATAATAATAATTGTCACGCAAAATCTAGAGACAACAATAATTCTGCTTATGTGGATGGTTTTTTTACTTATTTAACTAGTCAATTGTTGCACAATCATGGTTTCATAAATGGACTTGATTATTATGGTTCATTTTTAGGAATTAAAAAAGGATTTAAAGTAAATGTAATTGATGATTTGGAATATTTATCAGATTCTGATTTTTTTAATAAAAATAAAGGTGAATTATTTAAACTAGACAATGATTACCAAAATGATTTATTTAATTTTAATAGTAGAAATTACAAGAAACGATTATTGATTGAAGACATATATGATGTAGACAATAATGACATTTTAAAAATAGACAACCTTGAAAATATTAGTGATATAAATAATCTATTCCATTCATCTGAAGACAATGGGCCTAACATTGTCGTAGATAGTGATTTAATATATGAAAATGTAATGTTATTGCCCAATGAAAACAATGCATCTATGTCAAATACAAGCTCAAACACAAAAGGCAGTAATAGTACTTGTTCGTCTAGAACATCAAATACTGGATCATGCGAGGATGATGATGTAGTAAGCGATGATGGTGATAGTGATTATGAAGATGTTGAAAGTGTTTCTGAAAGTATATCTGGTTGTTCAACTGCTTCAGAAGACGTAATAAACGCAACATTAAATCGTTTTCCTGTTAGTATAATATGTCTTGAAAATTGTAGTACAACATTAGATGATTTAATGTGTTCTAATGAATTATCAACAAAAGAATGGGCATCTATTTTAATGCAAATAATTATGATTTTGATAACATATCAAAAAGTCTTTAATTTTACACATAATGATTTACATACCAATAATATAATGTATATTGAAACTGAAAAGGAATTTTTGTATTACAAGTATAATAATAAGCATTATAAGGTTCCTACATACGGGAAGGTATTTAAAATTATAGATTTTGGTCGTGCTATTTATAAATTTAAAGGAACTACAATTTGTAGTGATAGTTTTCACAAAAATGGGGATGCGGCAACCCAATATAATTTTGAACCATACATGAATGAAAATAAACCTAGATTAGAGCCAAATTATAGTTTTGATTTATGTCGTTTGGCTTGTTCAATGTATGATTTTTTAATACCTGACGGGGACATAAATAAAACTCCTATTACATCATTAATAAATGATTGGTGTAGTGATGATAAAAACCGAAATGTATTGTATAAAACAAATGACGAAGAAAGATATCCAGATTTTAAATTATATAAAATGATTGTGAGAACAGTGCATGCGCATACACCTCAAAGTCAATTAAGTCGTGAATTGTTTTCACAATTTTTGCTGGCGAGAAACAAGACATTAAAGATTAAAAAATTAATAAACATAGATGATATTCCATCATACATTTAATTTGCTAAATTTATTATATATTATTTAATAAATTTAGAACCCTGGGTTGTCAACAAAAACCGATACATTGTTGGCTCCTCCCATCATTTTGTCTACATTATTTTTGGCAACATTGAATTGGTCAGCAATAAAAAGTCCTACTAATGCGCTTAAATATACGTGCAATGAATCTCTAACAAGCATTTTTAAAGGTTTGTCTTCTTTTAATATAAATCTCATTTCTAAAAATTTACATAAAAAATATACAACCGAAATAATGGTGGCTAAAATAAATACATTTTCCATTTAAATTATAATACAATTATATTATTAGAAGTTTTACGTATTTAAGTTAATACATCAAATTCAATTAAAGGTTCACTGTTAGTTTTTATTTTTGTATGAGACATGTCATGTATATCTAAATCAACGAGAGATATATCCCCGCCGATTCTAAGTTTTTCATTATCATCGTCTTCATCGTCTTCTTCTGCCTTACGTCTTTCATGATTAACAGAACTAATATGTTCTAAACGTTCAATATCTTTTGACGCTTCTATAAAATTATTTGTACCATCGTGGTCAAAAGCGATGTCGACATCACTAAACTTAATATTTCCTTTAAGTGCTTCAGTTCTCTCTTTGGGTGTCATTGTAATGTTTTCAAGTGTTTCATCTGGTTGCTCAATTTCTTTCTCATATTCTTCTACATGTTCTTCAATTTCTACGTCGGTTTCTTGTGTTTCATCCATGTATGCTCTTAAAATCTCTTCAACTGGAATGCTCTCTCTTATAGATAATAAAATGCATTCTTTTACAACTATTTCTAATTCTCTATTATTTTTTTGTATTTGAAGTGGAGCAATGTTTTTTTCAAATAAATAAACATTTGTGTAAATTTTTCTGGCTACATTAATATAGATTTTGTGTATGAATTCATCTAATGAAGGTACATTAATATTGATTTTTTTTTGTTTTTGTCCGACGCGAATGCATGTTAATGATTTAAGTTTAATGATGTGAACACATGTAATTAATTCTTCAATATATCCGCATCCGCTCTTTTCAATAATTCTTTGTTTCTCATCTTGTATCATGCTTTGATTCCATTTTGGGACTCTTCCAATAAAATTTTGGAATGTCATTAAATATTTATCAAGTTCATTATTTTCTCTACATAATTTCCACGCTTCATCAAAAATGGCTCTAAATCCATCAATGATTAATGGTGTCAATATATGAACTAATCGCGCGCACCATTCATTTTGTGATTCTGTTAAACTAGATACTGAATAATCGTCCATAATACTAATATAACATTTTTAATAATTTAATTTTAAACTTATTATAAGTATTTTAATTTGTCTAAATATAAAAATTGAAATACTTATATTGTTACTATCATTTAATTAAATAATTACAGCATTACAATGAACATTAAACCTTCTGAAATTTACTTTACTCATAGCACTATAAGTTATAAATTTACTGGTTGCGGAAAGTTTCTAGACGAAACATTAAATGAAATAATTAATGGCACTACTAAGGTGGACGATATTCCAAAAATAAAAGTGTTTTATACTCAGCAAAATGGAATCGTTAAATACTTTTCTGAAAATAATAGACGCCTCTGGCTGTTTAAACATTTGGAGAAATTGGGATTGTTGGATACGGTGGAAGTTCGCATTGAGAAAACAAATAATAAAAAATATATTAAAAATACTTATTCACTTGATGCAAAAGTAAAAGATTTGTATAAAAAGAAATAGGTAACATTTTAGGCATTAAATAATTTAAAATTCGTGAGTAAATTAATATTTAAATGTTTTATTAATAAATAATTAATGAAAATATTAGTATTTTTTTCAGGGAGTTTAAGATTAGATTTATATACATTGATCCATTATATTAAAGAATTCAAACAAAATTTTGAAAACACTAATTATGAGATAACATATTTATTTATAACAGACAAATCCACTCCATTTATGTATTGTAACTATGCGCATTTAAAAGAAGAGTTATCAAAACACGTGAATGTTATATTCATAGAAAAAAACATGAACTTGCGTGTAACTACCATAAATAAATATAGTACAATAAGTTTAATGTATTATAAGCATATACAAAATTACATTAATAAAACTCGCTCTGAATTTAATTACGTAATAAAAATGAGAAATGATGCCATTATCAAAATAGATGGAATAAGTAAATATTTTAATAATAATACTTATGTAGCGCCTAGATATTGGTATTGTACGAATGTCAAAAACACTGCGAACGATCATTTAATCATAGTACCTTTTTCAAAATTTATGAACATTGATTTTTCAGACGAAAATATAAATAAATTAGCCCCATTAAATTATGACACAGAAAATTTAACAGAAACTATGTTTTTACCTGACAAACCGATTGACCTAAATGACATATTAGAATATGTATTAAGTGGTTCATTAAAATTTCATATAAAAAATAATATAATTATCTCTGGAACGTTTGATCCTTATAATTCAATTGCGGTATTACATTAATAATATTGTTTATATTAATATTAACGTGATTGTAATATTATTAAATTTTATATAAATGATATATTTTCAAGACATGCGTCTGGTTTAATAAAGAGAAAATTTAAAATAACTAACATTAATATTTTTTCATTTCTAAATTCTCTTTTAATTTTATTAAATGTTAATAGCAGTTGGTATTTCCTTGTCTCGTCCATTGTAGTTTTTTCAATATAATCCATTAAATCTAAAGCGCAATAACCTTTTTCATATAATGTATTTGACAATTCGCAATATTCATTTAATTTTTTTAATTGATTAGATTTATCTAATTTTTTTTTTAACCAATTTTCTCTCGTTTTGTCTTTTATAAATTTATAGGTTTCTTCAATGTGATGTTTATTTAAATTGGTATTAACATTATTAATAATTGGAAGTGATAAGTATATTTCACAAAATCTAGATAAAATAGGTTTTAATAATTTGTATTTGTCTTCTACGATAATAAAAAATCTGGTTGTATGACTAAAAAGTTCTATGCATCTTCTTAGCGCGGATTGACCATCTATTGTTAATTTGTCTGCGTTAGAGAGAATTATGCTTTTAAAAAACCCATTGTTTGTATGAGTCTTAGCAAAAAATTTTAATTCTTCTCTTATAAATTTAATGCCTTTTCCGTGTGCGCAGTTTACATACATTACATATGATTTAATCATGTCTTTGTCATTTTTATAAATCATTTTAATAAAATTATTTACTAATGTTCGCTTCCCACTTCCACTTGGTCCGTGAAATATTATGTTTGGAATTTTCTCTATATCAATGAAGTATTTCAATTTATTGTATATTTGTTCATGAATATTGATTGCGTTCGCTTCTGAATTTGTGTGGACAATAGAGAGTGGGTGTTCCATTGATTAAATAATGTTATGTATATTTAATTCAAAATTTGATAAATTATTATTTATTAATAATCACATTATTAAACTAAAAAAATGGAAATATGATATTTATTTTACAAGAATGAAATAACTACACTAATGCGGTCGGTATTATTTATTTACCAAGAATGAAAGAACTACGCTAATGCAGTTGTTGTTGATATGCGGAAGTAGTGTGGTTGTTGTCATTTCTGTCACTTCTGTTACTGAGTGGTGTGGTTTGGCAAAATACGTGTACCAATGCTGAAGTTCGCGCTTAATGCTGTTGAAATCCCTTCCGATTACAAACGTTCCATCGCCTGGCTCATAAGATACGAAGAAGTTTTTGTGATATATGCGATATAACTCTCTTTCTCTTCCGTATCCTTCGTAGTTGGCCATCTTGGAATATTTGTCCTGCTCTGCTAAGTCCAGCATTTTGCAAATGTTATTGTAAATTGCTCCTCCACTTGCATGATCCAGATTATCACAGTTGCATATTACGATTGTATCTATTTGCATAATAAATTCCTGTAATTTATTCTTTATAGTCGTATGTAAATCAATCCAAGTTTTATTTCCATTGCCATGAATATTGGTCTCTTCTCCTTTAATTTCCTTGTGATATCTCTCAAGGAAATCAAACAAACCAATAATTTTCCTGCATTGCTCGCAATAATTATGGTGAAATTTATTAACGTCAAACTCGTTTTTTAAGAGTTTGCGACAATCTTTGCGCAGTTGTGAATTCTCTAGTGAGTTAATTATTTTCCCAGAACGCAGGACCATTCCGTCTTTGCTGCTGTACATGAACTGAGTAGGTCTCATAGTATTGTGTAGTTTAATGCTTTACCCTAATTATGAAAAAAGTATTTCAATTTTATTTATATTACACATAATATTTCAGGTTGATTATAATGAAAAAATCATAATTAATTTATTTATAGCAATTGAATGTCCTATTTATCTATCTACAATTCTAATCAATGAATTCAAATAAAGGTTATTGACGAAGAATGTCGCGAGGTTTAAACTGATGGAAACTCTGGGTGGAGCGAGGATGTAACGAATTTATAAGGTTCTTGTGAGTGAGCATGTTGCCAATGATGTCGTATGCTTGCGAGAAAGACGAGCGGTCGCCCCTTCTACGTTGAAGTTCAATAAGATGGTACCCTTCATCTTTGAAGATTTTGAGGTTGAAACATGAAGACTGATCGGTTCCTGTCTTATACTCGCATTTATATTTAGACTTGATAGGGTTGAATGATATAATATCAATGTTTTTATCATGAAGCACTTCGTTGACTGTTTCTATGATGTCGTGTAGCGATGACGATGAATATAAATGTGTCGGCTCTACGACGAACGGTGAAGGTGGGAGACTGGGGGCTTCTATTGCACTTGTAAATACATCATTGCATTTATTAGCCATTCCAATTCTCGCATTGGCCAATACCCATGCGCTTACAACATGATCATATGATATTGTTCCATTAGATAAGTCTGCTATGATGCGATTGTTGTGCAATCTAGAACCCGTTGACATATTGATAAATGATGCAGTGCTTCCGCTTATTTTCTCAAATAAAGCAATCTTGCATATTTTGATACCTTGTACCCGTCCATAACCGCATGAAAATTTGGTAATGACGCAGTTGTCAATAATGATAGACTCCGATTTATTTTCAAGATTGTTCATGGTATGGTATTGTTTGAGATATATTTATTTTATAAAGAATTTCAATTTTTAAAATAATAAAATAATAAATAAATATAATTGACTAGATGAACCAGTTATATTTATTTAAATTTATAATGTTTATAATATACGTAAATTTTAAGGACCGGCCCAACTATGTAAACTTTGTGTATATGGATTTTGTTTAAAAGCGGTTAATATATCAGGCTGTATTCTTTCACATCCAATCTTTCCATCATCATATTGTTGGCGAGCATTAAAATGACCAATGCTATCAACTGATGGCGCGCTCATCATAGCAACGGTAGGTCCAGTTCCTCTAACCCACATTCGGTTGTTCTCGCGGTCTCCGTCACGTTTATCAATTTTAATATTTTCTTCTGGATTAAATATTTGTGTTCCTCCTTGATTTGGACGATTAATATATGTTTTATTGGGATTATTTCTCTGATTATATGCTGCGTTATAGTTCATTGATCCTTCTTGGTTTGCCCCTCCTCCGGATCCTCCAATATATGAAACGCTGGTATCTTGTCTATTATTTTGAATGGTTTGCTGTTTAGATACTATATAAGCCCCATCATTTTGATTTTGAATGTTTAAGTGATTATTATCTAATTTTCCTTCTTGCATCTCTCTGTTAGTTGTCTTGGTTCTATCTGCTGGATTGTATACACTACCGGATGGCACCATTGAACGGACGTTCTCATAAGGTCTGGCATTTCCAACAACATTTTCTTTTCTGGTAGGTCTTAATATGTCAAGTAATGGTGCAACAACCGCTTTAATGGCTCCACTAATAAATCCGGTTTCATCTGGATTACATTCGGTAGTACTCCTATTTGTAGGTAAAAATTTATATCCATCTCTTCCGTAATCGGCTGTTGTAGCGGGGCAATTACTACCTACTCCGCACGCTGGTCCATTTGTCGCATTGTATTCAGATTCGGTTCTAAATGACGGGTGATAATTTTGCGGAGCATATCCAGCCTCTCCGCCTGATGCTAATGCGCTTGAACCAAAATATTCTCTAGTGGTGCCGGGTCTGGCTACATCTTGCAATATTTCTATACCTCTTGCAGTCTGTGCCTTTTCTTGTCCTGTAGTTGTAAACCATCTGTCAGGTGTATTGTTATAATATGTATCTGGTAAATGTTTTTCTACTTTTCCTATAAATCCAGTATTTTTAATATAACTATCTGCCGGTCCTTCGTGTCCTTGTAGTCCATATGTAGTTTTTGGATTAGTTAGTACGCGCAAATCATCTACATTTTTTGGTAGCCATTTGTCTCGTGCTTCCATTCCTGAGTTAAATCCTCCTGATCCGCTTGCGCTAAATCCTTGGTTTAATCCAGGCGCAACAATTTGTTCTTCCCATGGTTTGATGTTAGCCATTCTTAAACTAGGATTGACGCGAGATTGAAAAAAATCAGTTTGATTAGGAGCGCCATAAGCCCATTGTACATTGTCTTGAGGCTTAAATAATGGGGCAACCTCTTTTTTTCTAAACATTTGTGAGCCTGAACCTTGCATGTTGTCCATGATGCTTTCTGATAAGTTGGCATCGGCGGTTGCTCCTCTTATTTTTGCTCCAAAATAAGGTGTCATGTTATTATGTTTGAATTGTTCTGGATTAACTTCATTTCCTGTTAATGACACAAATTGTGGAGGTGAAATAAGTTCCTTTGCTTGTTGTTGCGAGTTTTTAATATAATTCTCTGGATTAAAAAACTTATCAGTTGTTTGATTTGGATTATTATATTTTTTTATATTTGCGTCACTAACAGGTTTTAAAACGGGATAATTAATGGGTACGTGTGGTAAGTTAGGCAAAGCATTTGGATTGCTTGTCATGTTTGTAAGGGCCTCTTTTTTTTTATCCTGATTGGATATAACATACATACTGCCTAATGCTATAAGTGGTATTGCTAATTCTGCCATTATATATAATGGATTATATTTTTTCATTATTTAACTGAACTACAATTGTTTGTAGCGCCACACGTTTTAGACAAATCATTAAATGGTCCATTAAAAGGTCCAGTGTATAATGGTTGAGGACTAGAGTTATCTAAGCAATAAGGTTTAGCGACATAATAGTCTTTTTCTAATATTCTGGTACTTAAATTGTTTTGAAAAGGCAAGCATACATTTTCCTGAGGGTCTAATGGCAAAATATACCAATTTACTTGTTCTAAATCTCTCGCAGTCCAAGCCGGATTAGTAGCCCTTGGCTGTTCAGTTATTGTACCAATTGTTGGATATTCTATTCTACTACTTTTGACAGCAGTTCGTTTGTAATCATCTTGTCCTAAGCAATCTTTATTTACTTTTTTTGTAAGCCCAAACAAATCACTTTCTAAATTTACAGTATTAGTCATTAAATTGCCTCCCCATCCTTGCATTCTAATATACGGGTCATCAAAATATGCGGGTTTTTCACCATTTCCTGGAACATTTAAAATCCATCTTCCTTGGTCTGTGCTTTCCTGTAATTGTTTTTTAATTCTACAAGGGTCATCATGAAATCTTGTAAACGACATTATATATAATTAATATAAAAATAATTATAATTAATTCTAAACTTAAATAAATGTTATTAATATTATTTATTAATGAAAACTGCAAAAACAATATGTCTTAATATGATTGTAAAAAATGAGGGACATTTAATAGAAAAAACATTGGATATGCTAGTTAAACATATTACTTTTTCATATTGGGTAATTTCTGATACGGGTTCTAGTGATGATACAAAGAAACTTATTGTTAATTTCTTTAATAAAAAAAATATCCCAGGGGAATTGGTTGAGCATGATTGGGTAGATTTTGGACATAATAGGACAAAAGCATTAGAATGTGCTTATAATAAAACTGATTATGTATTTATTTTTGATGCGGATGACTGCATATATGGAAATTTAGAATTACCATCATTAACACATGATATGTATCTTTTAAATTTTGGAAATGGCTTTGTTTATAAAAGACCACTATTAGTTAATAATAGGTTAAAGTGGAGATTTGTCGGGGTTCTTCATGAATATATTTCCTGTGATGAAATAACCACCGAATCAGAAATAAACGGGGACTATTATATTGAAAGCGGTAAAACAGGGGCTAGAAGCCAAGATCCAAACAAGTATTTGAAAGATGCATCAATATTGGAACGTGCTTATGAGACTGAGACCGACAATGGATTAAAATGTAGATATGCCTTTTATTGCGCTCAAAGTTACATGGACGCAAATCTTATAGAAAAATACATTGATTGGTATAAAAAAGTATTAGATGGAAACAATTGGCATCAAGAAAAATATTATGCTTGTCTTATGATATCAAAAGGGTTTTTTATTTTAAAAAACCCCGAAGAAGCCGTAAACTATTTAACAAATGCTTGTAAGTATGACATTGAAAGAATTGAGAATATATCCAGATTAGTAGAATATTATTATAATAATGGCACACATTTAATGGTAAATTTAATCTATGAAAAATATAAAAATTATGAACATGACCCATGTAAATTAAATCGTAAATTATTTTTATCAACCGCAGAGTATGAATATAAATTAGAATATTACAATTCAATCTCTGCATTTTATATTAAAAATTTTATCAGTGGTTATGAATGTTGTAAAAAAATAATAAATTCTAAAAATGCCCCATTGTATACAATTAGTTCTGCTATGTCAAACATTCATTTTTATAAGGAAAGCATTGAAAATGATAGCATTAAAAATCTTAAAGAATTATTTATAAATTTTAATAGCAGATTAAATCACGGAGTAGACATAAATAAATATATTAATGGATGGAATATTATTTATAATAAAATAGATTTTAGTATATACAATGATTTATTAATTTCTAATATTAAAAATAAATCCTCACCTCGCATATTGTTATCAATTACAACTTGTAAGAGATATAATTTATTTGAAAAAACAATTAATTCATTATTAAATCAATGGACAGATTTAGAATTAATTGATTATTGGTTTTTAGTAGATGACAATTCGTCAAATGATGATAGAGAGAAGATGAAAAATAAATATCCATTTTTTGATTTTTATTTAAAACAATCGGATGAAAAAGGACATCGGAGTAGCATGAATATAGTTTTTAATAAATTAAATGAATTAAAGCCTACATTTTGGATACATTTGGAAGATGATTTTGTATTTTATGATAAAATGGAATATATCAAAACATCATTAAAAGGATTAGAATTAATGAAAGATGATAATGTAGAGCAAATTTTATTTAACGCGTGCTATGCCGAAAGAGTAAATGATTATAATGTTAAAGGTTTTATTGACAAACGCAACGGGTTTTATTTACAAGATCATCAAATAAATAAAAAATTTAATTATTTAAATCATCATTATTGGCCTTACTATAGTTTTAGACCTTCGTTGGTAAGAGTTTCTGCAATTTTAAATGTAGGCAATTTTGATAGTGAAAACCAATTTTTTGAAATGGATTATGCTAATAAATGGCGAGACGCTGGTTACAAATCTGCTTTTTTTAATAAAATAACAAATGTTCACATAGGGAGATTGACATCTGAAAGAAATGATAAAAAAATACTAAATGCGTATGAATTAAATGGAGAACATCAATTTATTAAAACAACTCCGTATATTAAAATTGTAAATTTAGAGAGAAGGGTTGATAGAAAAGAAAAAACAAAAAAAATATTAAATGAGTGTGGCATAGATTGTTTTGAATTTGTTAAAGCAGTTGATGGCAATGCCATAACAAATGAAACAGATGATTTGGAATTGTTTATTGGAAATGATTTTGGAAGTAGGAGAGGATTTATAGGATGTGCATTGTCGCATTATAATTTATGGAAAAATTTATTAAAAGACGAAGAGCATGATTATTATTTAATAATGGAAGACGATTTTGAAGTATGTTGTGATTTTAAAAACAAGATTGAATCTCAAAAAGAAGAAATGAAATCAAAATCAATAATATTTTTTGGATATTTAATGTTTGAGAAAGAGAGGAGCAAAGTTAAAAATATTTATGATATAGAAAGTGATAATATAACAATTAATAAATTAAACCACACACTTTACATTGGTGGAACATGTAGTTATAGCATTAATAAAAAAGGTGCCAAATGTATGATTGATTACATAGAAACTAATGGAATAAAACATGGAATTGATTATGTAGTTGGAAAATTAAACCATCAAATTTGTTATGAAAGTCAGCCATTATTAGTTTTTTCAGAATGGAATGAAAATGGAAAAGAAATTGATAGTGACATTCAACATTCATTTAATAGTATAATAATTAATGAAAATATAGAAGCTGAATTAAGAAGCAAATTTGATTTTATTCCAATGAAAGACCAAATAGACAATGATTTATATTTTCATAGAGGAAGTGTTAGAGAGAACATGAGAAAGGCTTTAAATGATCCAGATTGTGAAGGATTTAATACTGTTGGTTATTTTAAAAAAAAAATAATAAATTTAACGGAATCTAAGTATTTTAAATCAAATGATGGTATTTATATTAAAAAACAGATAATTTCGTGTGATGAAAAAATAAATGTAAATAAAGAAAATAAATCTCAAACTTTGAGAGTTAAATTAATTTGTGATTGGCAATCGTCTCATTATTTATGTAAAGAGTTTTCAATAATGAACAGTAACAAATTAAAATATGAAAATATACAAATTACTAGTGATGATGACCACATTGATTATTATGTTATAATAAATAAACCGGACCCATCTCAATATTACAATCCTTCCAAAACATTAGTATTTCAAATGGAACCTTGGGTAAATGATCCTACAAAAAATTGGGGTGTTAAAACATGGGGTGAATGGTCGGAACCAGATAAGAATAAATTTTTTTATGTAGGTAGTCATAAAAATGATTTAAATAATGTTCAATGGCAAATAAGAATTCCAGACATCATTCCTGACACCCGATTAAATAAAATTGTAACAATAATAAGTCAAAAGAATTTTGATGAAGGACATATAAAAAGAATAAATTTTATAAATTTCATTGAGAGAAAACAAGAGTGTTGTAAATTGATAAATGTATATGGTAGAGAAAATTATCATAAATTTAAATCATATGTAGGTAAATTAAAACAAGATAAAAAAGAAAACCATTATATAAATTATAAATATTGTTTTGCGGTTGAGAATAACTATGAAGACAATTATGCCACTGAAAAAATTTGGGAACCAATATTATGCGAAATGTTGTGTTTTTATTGGGGATGTCCTAACCTAGAAACATACATTAATAATAAGGCGTTCATTAGATTAGATTTAAACGATTTTAATGGTTCTCTTGCAATTATAAAAAAAGCAATAAAAGAAGATTTATGGAATCAACGAATAAATATAATTCGCGAAGAAAAGAAAAAAATATTGAATAAACTTGGATTTTTCCCTAGATTAAAAACAATAATTGCCAATAATTAACCAATTAATAACGATTATTATAAATTTATAAATCAAAATAATAGAATAAAAAGGTCTTGGTTGTCAATAATAAAATATTTAATTAAAAAATATAATATAGAAAGCAACGATTTTAAATTTACCGAAAATGGAGAGCATATTAGAACTGATATTTATAGTTTCAATTTAATATAATTTATTTAATACAACACCATTTCAAAAAGTTAGTCAATAACAATCGTTGAGTATAAAATATATTGTCATCAAATTGGATTTCATTTTCCCAATTGAAAACAATATAATTATTTTCTTCTTTTATGCATTTCATTAACAAATCTTTATTGTCATTTAAATGTTTTCTAAAATTTAAGATATTATACATACAAGTTCCTTTGTCATTTTGACAAACATTATTGTCATTTTGACAAACAATAATATTTCTAAATCCTAAATTACAAAAATCCTTAATTTGCTTTTCAACTGAAACTTTCATTGGATTATGTTTTTGAATTATTACGCACCTGTATTTATGCGTTCTCATTAATTTTCTAAATTCTATTTTATCCTCATAATATTGAGACGAATACACATAAAATTTAATACCAGATATTGAATATAATAAATCTTTTATCCATGTTGTCAATAAACAATCATAATAATCATAAAATATAATTAGTTTCTCTTCTTGATTTACTAGTAAATTATATGCTAATTTTTTATACTGAAGTTTAATATCATGCGTGATTAATGAGTTTAAAATATCATCAACAATAGTAATGTTCATTTCATTTTTTGCATGAAACATTCTACCACCTGATTCTTTTCCTGTTATTACTTTATTGATAATTAATGCATCAACCGGTGTAAATTCGCAAGTTAAAGAATTATATAGAGCACATGATGATATTGATGAATCTTGAACTATAGGAAATACATACTCATAATAATTTAAGTTGTATAAATCATATTTTTTTACATAACACGTTTTAAGCGTATCTTTTAATATTTGTTCAACATTATATTCAACCTCAGTCATAAAATTCGTGTCATAATTATTTTTTTCAGCATCGTCTAATTTACAATAATCAAGAAAATTAATCATTTCATTTGTTTTCTTATTTTTGATTAAATAATTAATTTGGTTGTGTTGAATAAATCCTAATAAATTTTCATCATCAACCTCTAATAAATTTTCATCATCAAACTCTAATTTATTTCTGTCATGCAATTTTCTCCACAATTGTCCTTTAAATTTTAAAAATCCCTCTTCACTTTTTTTATTAGTTATAATTACTTTACTTATGTTGGTATATTTAATCCATTCAGAATATGTTTCAATTTGATAAACTTGTTTCTCTACATCAGTTTCGCATATTTTTTCATTTGCTTTTGCTTTATATTCATCAACGCATTCCACGGTGGTTGATTGATTAATATCAACTTCTTCTAACGTTTCTTCAAGTAAACACTCATTGTAGTTATTTTCATTTTTTATTGTCAAATAAACAACATCTATCATGTTTTTGTAATCTCCTTCAAAATATTCATTACCAATATCTTTTCTTTGTTTAAACGTTTCTTTAAATTTTTTAATAACAAGTTTTTCAATATTTTTACAATCATTACAAATCAGTTGAAATAACAAAATAGAACCTTTTGGGTATTGGTTAAATCGTTTATGATTTTCTTTTTTGGTCATTCCAACCTTATAAATATTTTCTTTCGTCTTTATAAATTCTCTTTCTTGTAGTAAATAAACATAATTTGTGGTCGTGATAATATTTTCGCACATTTGTAGTTAGTTATCGTTGAACATCATTTATTATGTTGTTTCAATTTTTAAAGTTATTCATTAAATTACTAAAAACAATTAATTATTTATACATTTATGTATTTAAAAACTAATAATTACCTAATTTATATATGGACAAGACAGCAATTTTAAAAACATTTAATGACCACTTTTTGGATTTTTTAGAAGACATTCAAAACGTGTTTCCAAATGATCCTGACATTGTTGCTTCTAAAACGGCGCTAATAACAATTAGAAAAGCGAATCCGCGATTGATTATTAAAATTTGGTCAGAACATATTGTTAAAATCTATAAAGAAAACATTTTGAAAGGAGATATATCTTTTTTTATCAATAAAGATTATTCTAATGATTTGAATGAAATGGATTCTTCATCAACTATTGTTAAGAAGATAAATGTATTAAGAGAACCAATTAGAAACATGGGTACCGAAAATCAAGAAAAATGTATGAAATATATTCAAAATTTAACTAAATTGTCTGAATTATATAATTAGATAAGTATGATTTAAAAAATCTATATATATTTAATTATATAATGTCTGAACCAGAATTAAATGAACAAGAAATTAAATCCAAAATGGAATTTAAAAAAATCCTAGTTGAATTTTGCAAAGATTTATTATTAACATTTCACGAACTTCAAGAAGATTTACATGATGATTTGATTTATATATTGCAAAATGCTAACAATGATGATGATCAATCAAATGAAGCATTAGATAGAGTATATTTACATTGTAAATCCGTTTTTCCTGAGAGATTTTTTGATATTCTTTATCAAAATCAAGATGTTTTTACAAATGATGAAGTTAATACAATGTTTCTCCCAGGAATTGAATTTAAAGAACTATGGAAATGTGATGTTAGTGATTTAACTAGAGAGACAATTTGGAAATATCTTCAATTGATTTTATTTTCAATAGTAAGCAACATTTCGGATGGTGACAGTTTTGGTGACACAGCAAAATTATTTGAATCAATCAATGAAGAAGAATTTAAGAGTAAGTTGGAAGACACCATTAATAATATGAAAGAAATGTTTGATGCTAGTAATGTAGATTTAAATGATGCGTCTGGAATAAATTTAGATGGATTGCCGGACCCTCAACAAATGCACGATCATATTACTGGAATGATGGATGGCAAACTTGGTAGATTAGCCAGAGAAATTGCGGAGGAAACCGCGGCTGAATTGAACATTGATCCTGAAAATATGACTGACGCTAATACTTATTTTAAAAACATGTTTAAAAATCCGGGTAAACTTATGGGATTAGTTAAAAATGTTGGAGATAAATTAGACCAAAAAATGAAGTCTGGAGAATTAAAAGAAAGCGAATTGATTGAAGAGGCAAAGGAGTTAGTTAAAAAAATGAAAGACATGCCTGGCATGGAAAATATCCAAAGCATGTTAGGTAAGATGGGAATTCCAAATTTAGGAGGAAGGAACGCAAAAGTTGATTTAGGTGCTGTTCAAAATAATTTAGATAGAAATCTTAAAATGGCTAAAACTAAAGAGAAAATGAAACAGCGTGCGCAGGAAAAACAAAGTCAGCAAAATAATTTAAAACCGGTTGCTGTGAGCCAAGAAGAATTAGAAAAAGAAGCAGTGTTGCTTAAATTATTAAATTCTGGAAACAATGGAGAAATTGAAAACTTAATATTTAGCACAGGCGAAAAAATGGAAAAAAGTGCCAGACCTCAACCATCAAGTAACAATAAGAAAAAAAATAAAAAACACAAGGTTAATAAGTAAATATAAATAATAAAAATAATGAAGATATATATATGACGAATACTCCATTTTGGGCAACAGATCCGACTATATTATTTAATTCTGAACATATTAGTCAGATTTATCCAAGAGATAAAATGTCGGTAGAAGAAAAAATAAATGCTATTAGTAGATTAATAATAATTTTAACATTTTTAGGATATTTGCTAACACAAACCATAAAAATAGTGGTTACTGGTGTCATAACTTTAGGTGTATTGGTTTTGTTGTATAATGTAAGAAATCGTAGCAAATTTGATAATTCTAAAATCGTAGAAAATTTTTCAAGTGTAAATCCTAAATATTATGATTTAATGAAACCTAACTTTACATCTCCTACAGTAAATAATCCAGCAATGAATGTATTATTAACTGAAATTGCTGATAATCCCAATCGCAATCAAGCGGCTCCATCATTTAACAAAGAGGTTGAACAAATCATGAATGAAAAAACTCAACAATTTGTTTCAAGCGAATTTAAAGACCCAAACATTGACCAGCGATTATTTAGAGATTTAGGAGATGCTTTTGAATTTGATCAATCAATGAGAACATTTTACGCAACTCCAAATACTAAAATACCTAATGATCAGACTTCATTTGCTGATTTTCTATATGGAGATATGATATCATGTAAAGACGGCAACGCATTGGCTTGCACTCGCGACAATCCAAGATATAATTTGTATTAATCTATGTTATTAGATAGTAACATTTATTTTATTTTGAGAAACCATGATATTTGTTTTTAAATCTTTAACATTATATTCAAAGGTTTAAAAATTTAGTAAAAAATATATTTTATATAATATATAGATGGCTAGTATTAGTGATTACACATTTCAAAATATGACAAGAATAGGCAACGACAATTGTTATGTAGACCAGCGTTCAGTACAAGATGTAAAAAACGCAAATTATATGTTAACTAATTATTACCCAAATTGTCCTATGTCCAATGCTATAGCATTCGCAACAAGCCAACCAAGTGTATTTTATAATGGAAGTCATCAAGTAGGCATTGGTGGATGCAACATTGATTATAATTCATCATTAACTATAGCCGATTTATCTAAACCCAAATGTAGAATTAGTTTATTCCAGCGTCCATTTGCCACTGTGCCTTTTTTAGGTCGCGGTGAAAGTAATTCCATATTGGAATCTCAAATACAACAAGGAGATATGGTGCAAAATAGAAAGAGCATTAACACTACATCAGAAATATCATATATTCCATATTCTAATTATCCCTTATTGCCATCAATTCAATCTACTGTGACAAACCCAGCAAATTTAGTAGAGGGGGTGGCAGCAGATGGTTGGATTAGAGGAGGATTGCCTTCACGCGATTTAACAAGAGATCAAGATTATTTTAAAAGACATGGAATTCATCAATATTAAATAATTAAATACAATTTAAATATATAGTTTAAATTAAATTATATGTACGATAATACATTTAGATGCACATATAATTTAATAGAAGATGAAGCAGAAAGCGATGCTTTATACAAAATCCAATATTTGCAAGCATTAGAATTGGAAAATTGGGAAGGAGATAAAATAAATGCAGGGCTTGAATACATAACAAGCCAATTTAAAGGAAACGAAAAAGGCAGATCATTATTAAGGTTGATGAGAGAAAAATTGTCAATCGGTGAAGACAATTCCATGGAAGTTTTGTTTTTGTGCACATATGATTATTTTTATTTAACCCATGATTGTTTAATAGATTTAATTAATACATCGGACATTAGTGAAGAGGTATTTAATAAAATAAAAGAAAAGATAATTAATTAATTAAGAAATTGTGAAATCGTGAAATTATTTATAATGTTTATATTTAATAAAATTAATATTTTATATATATAAATGGCTTCAACCAGAAATAATAATACTCCAGAAGATTATAGACTTCAACAACGAAGTTATAAATGTGCTTCCAAATGGATAGATTATGCTCACTCTAGTTATGGTGCGCCTTATAGACCTGCTATACCTTGTTTAGGTATAACACCGAGTCATATGTCAAGAGATACATTGTCTTATAATTCTATAGATATTGAATCTTATTTGAGAGGAACAGGTTCAACCAATTTAGTAAATCCACAAGGTCCAATAGTTCCTGAATTTAAAAAGGTTGATAATGTAAGTTTTTTTGAGAGAATTCCTCTTTTTATTCCAGAGCCTTTGGTAGTTTTGAATAACCAGCGACCATATCCAATGTAATGCACAAGTTTAATAACAATTAAACATATAAATTAATATTTATTATTTAATGAATTACGTTTTAATCTTATTTTTTTCATAATAAATAAGATTAATGGAAAACGCAAAATACATTTATAATTGTTTAGAAAATAAAACTCCAGTTTGTTTTATAAAATTAAATGATGGAGAAATAGCAGGATTAAATTCAAATACTACTGGAATATCAAGGGGCGATGAAAAATCATCCCCATTAATGGCTGAAAAATTAAGAAATGCTTTAAATTATAGACAACCAAATTACTATATAGGATTGCCATGTCATCTATGCAACAATGAACATTATACAAATGCTATAAGTAATATAACTATAAATGATGAAAATAAAATGACCAATGTATTAGACGCCAATATATTGATAAACAGTAATACAAATAAAACAATTGATGTTATTCAAAAAACTATGAATGACCGGAATATTGTAATTGTTACAAATAATACAAATATTAAAAATATAAATAAATTATCAAAAATAAATATCAATCCTTATAAGATAATTTCAGTTTCTGAACAATATGCTTTTACTAATGATTATGAACGTATTAAAGATGAGTGGGAAAAATTAAATGATAATGATGTTGTTATTTGTTTATGTGGTCCACTCGGTAGAATATTATGTCATGAATGGTTCTCTCATAACAACAATCTGACATGCTTAGAATTAGGAAGTTTATTTGATCCTATTTTAAAAAATAGAACATATTTATATCATACAGGAAATCATCAAGTTTGTGAAAATTGTTATCCGTCACAAGATTGTGATGATTGCATTCTTTTAACAATGTGCGACGGTACATTAAATAAGGAATGTTATTATTTTTATAATGAAGAATCCTACTGTAATTTTTACCGTAATTCTTGGGCGAAAATAAGAAAAAATAGTTTAATAAGACTTGAAAAAGAACCCGACAATTTATTTTTAAAATATATGATTAATCTCTCTTACACCAAACAATTAGATGAAACCATTTGTAGCACAGAATTGGCGCTAAAAGAAGGTCATTCGTTGCAAGCAAAAGAAGAAACTCTTGATTTGAAAAAAACAATTACAATAGATAATGTTTTAAATCATTTTAATAAATTTTCATTAATTGACAAACCATTACGAAACAATGATAAAATGTTTTATATTGTTTATCACATAGCAACGATAAATGACAATTGGAAAATACTTACGGAGCGTTCATATAAGAAAATAATTGGTTCTGGCATATTGGATGATTTAAATTGTAAAAAAATGTTTATTTCATATCTTGGAGATGAATCCAATATTGATCCGTTATTAAAAATTTGGAACCATCCAAAAATAGAATTGAAAAATTTTGGATCTAATAAAGAACGATATGAATTTCCTGCAATGAAATTTATTAGAAATCTATGTAAAGATGAAGATTGTAACATGTTGTATTTCCATTGTAAAGGTTTACTTCACGAAAATGACAAGATAAAAGATTGGATTGATATGTTAGAGTATTTTAATATTGAAAAATACAAACATTGTTTAGATAAATTAATTGACTATGACATGGTTGGATGTAATTATTATCCATCTATCCATGAGATCAGTTATGTAGAAAATCCATTTCCATTTTATTTTAATTTTCCTCATTTTAGTGGCAATTATTGGTGGACTAAATCATCTTATGTAAATACTTTCAAAGATGAACTATCAGAAACAAATAGGTTTGATGCTGAATTTTGGATATGTAAGAATTCAAAAAAGAATTTTTGGAGTTTTTATAATCCTGGAATAAATTTTGGTGGAAGACAAACTGGCATTCAACACAAACCGTTTAATAGACAAATGTACGAAGGAATGGAATTTTTGAATTTCAATTATGTACCATCAATAAATAATAAAATGGATTGTTTATTTAAAAAATATTTATTAGACAAACATTTAGATTACGGACATGATTATGTTCCAGTTTATTCAGAAGTATTAAATGGGAAAAATGTTAGCAATTTATTAGAGATTGGGATTGGATGCATAGAAGAAAATCAAATGTCGCACCTTATAAGTAATGGAGTGAATTATAAAACTGGAAATTCATTAAGAATGTGGAAAGAATTGTTTGAGGGAGCAAATATTTACGGAATTGATATTTTTGAACAGGCAATGATAAATGGAGAAGAAAGAATTAATACATTTGTGTGCGACCAATCAAATGAAATACAATTATTAGATTTGATGAAAAAAATAAATAAACCATTGGACATTATTGTAGATGACGGTAGTCACTTATTAGATCATCAAATATTAACTTTTTTCATTTTAGAAAATTATTTATCAGAACATGGAATTTATATAATAGAGGATATTTTTTCAAATAACATTGAACAATGGGAGACTTTTTCATTTATAAACGAAGATTACAAAAAATATTTAGAAAATAAATATGAAATAAAAAGATTTGATAGAAGAAGACCCAATGATAGTCATTCAGCCTACATTATAACATTTAATAAAAAGAGCGATGACGTGTTTAAAGGAACATATAAAATTTTAGAACCGGATTATAGAAACAATAATAAAAGCCAATTATACAATTTAGCCTCAAATTTTTATAATCAACATGACTTGAAAAATCTTGATAGAGTATGCGATTTGTATATAGATTATTTTAATGACTTCAATGATGGTCAATTGAGAAAAGTAAAATTTTGGAGTGGATTTTCAAATTTTAATAAAAATCCAGAAAAAGCAATTAAGTATTTTGAAGAAATATACAATGACCCAGAATTAGAAGAAAAAGACAAGTTTTGTACAATGTGCAATTTAAGTAATCTGTATCCAAAAAATAATAGTTCTATTCCAAAAATAATTCATCTTCTATTTTTTGGAGAGACTGAATTTACTAAATATCATTACAACTGCATTAAATCAATGATTGATCACATGTCTGAATATAAAATTATACTTTACAATAAAAAAGAACCTATTAATAATAAATTTTGGAATGAACTAAAAGATCAACTAACAATTAAAAAAATAGAAGTTCCTGAATATTATGATGGATTTAAATTAAATTATTTTCAATATAAAGCGGATGTAGTTCGTTTAGAAGTTCTTTATGAACATGGAGGAATTTATTTAGATGTTGACATGTTAATTATTAAAAATTTTAATCATTTAATTAATACAGGAAGTGATTTCTATATATCATATGAAGTTGGTAACAGCGGAGGGCTGATAAATGCTTTTATTGCGTGTAAGCCAAAAAATGAATTTATTAAATTGTGGTTAGAAAGTTTTAAAACTGGTCTTAGAATGGAAAATTGGGCGTATCATATAAGAGATGGAAATAAGAATTTGTTGGAGAAAAATAAACATTACTTTATAAAATATAAAATAGAACTAATGGATAGCAAATATTTGTTTCCTTTTAAATGGACTGAAAGAGAGAAATTTATAAATATTAAAGATAATTTAAATGAAGATATATGTGGTATACATTTATTTGAAACAATTTTGCACAACGATTTAATAGATAATAAATATTGGACTGATATATGTGAAAAAAAACAAATTCCTTGTGACGAAATAGTTGTTTTAACATTAGAAGAATATCCAGAAAATCAATTAAGGGCTAAAAAAGAATTGGAAAATAATAAATTAAATGGAAAATTACTGATAAATAAAAAACATTCTAGTCCATTGATAGGTTGCTTGGAATCTCATATAAATGCGATTCAATATGCAAAAGATAAAAACTATAAATCAATTATGATATTAGAAGATGATTTTTTGATTAAACCTGAATTAAATGAAATTAAAAGTTATCCATCTAATTGGGACATGTTGTATTTTGGAGGAATACTTACAAATTATATTCAAATACAAGATGGATGGATAAATGGAACTACATGGTGCAATCATGCATACATTGTAAAAAATACATTATATGATAAAATATTAGAAATTTACAATGATTTGGATAAACATGACATGAATTTAAAAGGTCAAGGAATTGACTGGCTTTATACAACTCATATAAATCCAAATTATAAATGTTGGTTAAATGAAAAACAATCAATTGTTCAAAAAAAAGGATTTAGTTTAATAAATAATACAATTAGATGGACCAACTGTGATTGGTCAACGTGGAAACAAAAAATTGTAGAAGGTATTAAAACACAAGATGTAATAGCGATTACAGTTTCAACTAATTATAGTGATTTATTTCAACATTGTATAAAAAATAAAATATTTTTCAAAAAATGGTACATAATAACAGATGAAAACGATAAAAATACTATTAATTTAATTCAGTCTCACAATCAGGACAATATGTTTGTTATTTTATATCACGATTTCAAAGTAAATGGTGCAAGATTTGACAAGGGAGGCGCTATCAAAATGGCACAAAGAGAGATATGTAAAAATTATAATAATGAAATTATTATAGTATTAGATTCGGATATAATTTTACCTCTTACTTTTTCTGAAATGTTGTTAGACACAACAATAGAAGAAGATGTTATTTATACAGCGAATGACAGAATAAATTTTTTAACATATGATGATTATAAAAATAATATAGAATGTAGTAGGATAAGTGATAAAGTTAAAGCAGGCAATATTGCTTGGGAAAATGCTGGATATTTTCAATTGTATAAGTCAAATAAATTTTTTTATGAGAATTCATTCAATTGTGGTTTGTGTGACATGAGTTTTCATAAATTATTTCCAAAAAGTAATAAATTAAATATAAGTGTGTCTCATATTGGGTTAGATGGTGATTGGCAATATGGATGCAATAATTGGAATGGTAGATTAGAACCAGAAATAAATATTAAATTGTTGGTCAGCGAACATTAATTTCAAATAATATAAAGTTAATATATTTATATTATTATTATTTTGTGAATGTTTGCACATTAAAGTAATATTTTAATTTATTTTAATTTATAAAATTCTGGTTTAATAAACATTTCTCTGAAATATGCGCAATTACTATTTGTTTTTAAATACTCACTATCATCGTGTATTGCATGCTCGTATTCTAAATTTTTTACAATATGAAAATTAAAATTATTAAACTGTTTAAATACTAAAAGATTAAAAAACATTACATCGCATGCCGATATTTTTGTAAGTATATTTTTATTATTTGTAAATTTAATGTTATTAATTATGTCTTTTGTCAAAATATAATTTCCGGTATTAATTAATACTCCGAATTGATTACCATTTAAAAACTGTTTTATGTTATTTCTATTTATAATATGGTCTTGAAATAATTTAAAATTAAAATTTGGTTTGGCGAAAGATGGTGCCAAAATAAAATTATTATTAGTGTTATTCAATCCATTGTCTATTATGTAATCAATTCCTACATTGAAATAGTTTCTCTCACAGAAGTTGTCTGAGTCTATTAAAGCAATGTAATTATTCCTTGCTAGACTACAAACTTTTAATTTATTTAAAAAAACTCCAAGAATTTCATTATTTTTAAACAAGCGAAGTTTGCCATTTTGTATGTATTTTTTAAATAAATCGTATTTTATCATTTTATCATAGTCATTACCATTTTCATCACATATAACAATTTCATCAATTAATCCTTCATCTAAAAATTTTACATATTCTACACAATTTGCTTGTAGAAACTTATCAAACCGATTCAATGTTGGGATACAGAGAGAAATTAATATATTATTTAAACAATTAGGATTTACATGTTCTTTAATTTCTAAGACCATTTATTTAAATTTAATGTTATAACTATAAATTGTTATTCTTAATTATCTATTTGGCAATTGTTCGTTTCTAGATTGTTGCAATTTTTCAATAGTAACTCCGTTGCCTATTTTATCTGCTTGATAAGCGTCTTCTGGTGTAGTAATTTTATCAGAATTGTCAAGCGTTGAGTAATGATGTATTTGACGCAGTCCCCCATTTCCTTTGGCTTGTAATGCGTCAGGTGATTGATCTAAAAAACTATAATTATCAGATACCACGCCAAATCCTCCTAGATTAAATGAAAATGCCGTAGGCTCGCCATTAAAATTTGTCGCGACTTGATTAATTATTTGTTCTTGAGGCCTCAAATGTGATAAAATAGTGTCTTTTCCAATAATAACCTTATGATTATTATTAATTAATAAAAGCGCCGGAACCTTCGTGACATTTGGAGGTAATAAAATTTCCTGTTTATTTTCTAATATAATATATACAAATCCATCTGATTTTTTTACTCTATTGTCTATGCAAAAATAATGTAATTCTTCCTTAATCTTAGATTTTGATAAAACTTGTATGAGCGCCTTGCTATTTTGGCAATAATTGCTATAATACAATATTGATGTCATTATATATTCTATGGTATTTTTGAGTTAAAAATTAAACTTATATTAAAAAATTGATTTAATAATTATGTTATAATATTATAGTATACAGACAAATGGACCCTAAAATTCAGTTTCTAACCGAGGACGATGATATTCTAAAATTTAGAATTAGTGGAATTAATGTTAGTTTAGCAAATGCTATTCGTAGAATTGTACTGAGTGACATTCCGAATTTTGTATTTAGAACTTCTCCATATGCGGAAAATAAGGCAACTATTCATATCAATACATCTCGCCTAAATAATGAAATTATAAAGCAACGTCTAAGTTGCATCCCAATTAACATTAAAGACATGGATTTTAATTATAACGATTATAAGATGGAGGTTGATGTTAAAAATGATACTGACACAATTGTAATCATTACTACAGAGGACTTTAAAATTAAAAACATTTCAACAGATAAATATTTGTCTAAAGAAAGCACAAGAAAGATATTTCCCGCGGATCCAATTACCGGCGAATACATTGACTTTGTTAGACTTCGTCCTAAAATTTCGGATGACATTGAAGGCGAACATTTAAAGATGGAATGTTTATTTGACATTGGGAAATCTAAAGAAGATGGTTCATTCAACGTGGTATCTTGTTGTGCTTATAAAAATACGCATGACCCAATTGCTCAAAATAAAGCATGGACTGTTGTAGAACAACAATTAAGATCACAAGAAGAAAAAACAGATGAAATTGAATTTGCTAAAAAAGACTGGATGGCACTTGAGGCAAATCGTTATTATCTACCAGACAGTTTTGATTTTGTGATTGAGACTATTGGAGTTTTTGAAAACAGAGAAATTATTAAAACTGCTTGTCAAATCATGATTGATAAATTGGATAAATTTTCTAAAAATTTAGAACAAGAACATGAATTAATTGTAGACATTGATAACACTATTCAAAATTGTTATGAGGTTGTATTGAAAGAAGATGACTATACGGTTGGAAAAGCATTGGAATTTGTACTCCATGAAAAATATTACAAGACAAAGGAAATTACATTTTGCGGATTTAGAAAGCCACACCCACACATTAGCGCGAGCATAATTCGCATTGGATTTACAAAAAAAACAGAAAAACAAGAAGTAGCAAATTTAATGTATTCTATTGTAGAGGATTTAACACTTATTTTCAGAAGCATTGAAACTTCATTTTAAATTAATTAATAAAATTAATAAAATTAATAAAATTAAATAAAATAAAAAACATTTTTCTTTTATACTTCAAATACTAGTTTTGAATTATAAGCATTCGTATTTTTGTTGTAACAAAATGGAAAAAATGTAAAACAAAAATTAGACATGCAACAAGATGGATTTTTCTGAACATATTCCCAATTGTAAGCAGTTGTTATACAATTTATTAATATGTTTATGTCATCATTGTACCAATTATTACTTAACATTACCACTACATTGCCTTTTTTATTAGAATAAAACGTACAATCTAAAACAGACCAAGTTGTCACTATTTTAATTTGATTTCCATGTTTGTACAAAAATTTGTAACTTTTATCAAATGATTTATTAAATTCATCAAAAAGAAGTTTAACTCGTAATCCTGATAGATAAATATTTTTCATTATTATATAATAAAAATATTATATAATAAAATACTAAAAAGTCATTAAGTAATTATTTATTTTATTTAATTTATTTAATTTATTTAATTTTAAACTGTTTATTTTTTCATCTCTATGTTTGCATTTACAATAGTTCATTAGTTCTTACTTCAACATCAATGACTTGTTTTCTCATATTATAGTTGAGCAAAAACATCTGCTTTGCTGGATGTAAGTCATTAATAAATTTAATAACTACTTGTTTTGAAATGTATTGACGGGATTCACGAAGTTCATTTAGATAATACTCATGCAAGTTGTACATAATAGACCTATATTGAGATGGGTAATCTTTAAGAGGCATTTTTTTCAATACATAACAAGATACATAATTTTTGTGCAAATTAATAGTAAACCGATGTAGTTGTTCACGAAATTCAAGAAAATCTTTATTATGTTCTGGGTAAAATTCCAAATATTGCGCAATTTTACCAATCTTTCTTAGAGACAAGTAATGATATTGAAGCTTAGGTTGATTTCCTCGCAACATGCGAATTTCTTCATAATTTGGATTACGAAATTTAGTTCTCTCTCCATTAGGAGCATAAACCATTACACCTACATCTTCATATGGTGTGTTCATAGATGCATATTTTTCTACCAGTTCATCAAATGTACTAAATTCATAATGAGTAGGGAGTGTAATGTTTGGCAACTTTGTTCCATCATTTGTGCGAGTTCTATCAATTACAAATTGCAATTGTTCGCGTGCGTTGACTTCTGTAATTGTGTAGCCTTGAATCTTATATGCTTTAGCCAAATAAATTGCCTTTTCAACAATCGGGCTTACAATACGATTTTCTGGATGTTGAAGAATGAATGAATAACATACAGTTTTGTCTAGATAATTAAAATCTAGATTTACATGATTACATGCATCCATAAACATATCACGAAATGTGGTAGTATTTCCATCATTGCGAAAGAAAACGATTTTTGCCCCAACTGTACTGCGAGTAGAAATTTCCCAAGCATCTTGGTCATAAAAAACGTTAATCATTGTACCTTCAATATATTGTTCGGCACGACACTGTTTTACTTGGTCTTTATAGGTAGCCACGAACGTGTCAGGTCTCAAAGATTTAGGAGGTGAAAATGAAACAAGTCTATTATTATTAAAAATAACAGAACGAAACAATCCTGAACTCTTAATAAGGTCATCCATTAGATATTCTTTATTGTAGCGAATAATTTTATATACTTTATCATTATGTCTCCAATGCTTGACGGATAATTTTAGAAAATTCATAAGACTTTCTTGTTCGGTTTCATTATCATTATAAAACCTAGTAAGGTCCTTTCCATTCACTACTTGCAAATCATATAACATTGAAGACATTTATATATATATGTAGAAACAAATGTCTTTAACTATGTTTACTAATCATTTTTTAGCAATAAGATGGCATTCACTATAAAAATTTCTACTATAAATATAAGATAATGTCGAAGAAACCAGAAATAGAACAACAGACATCAATAAACATTCAATTAGGTGATATTATTCAATTAAATGCTCCATCGGAAGATGAAATAAATGGCAAAATGTTTTTAATTAAATACATTGACAATTCAGTTGCTAGGCTTACATCAGTAGATGACCCATCATTTACATATGACTTAATTATTAATGATGATGGAACTTTAAGAAATCAATCCATTGTTGGAATAGATATTTTGAGTAGTGACGATCAACAAGGATATTCTAGGCAGAATGGTCTATTGCCCGGCGCATGGATAGATGTATTATTTGGCGGGGATCTTCCTACAATTATTACAGGTGTTATTTCTAATTTAGAAGAAGATATGATTGAAATTCAAACTTATCCAGATAATGATAAAATTTATTTAGATTTTGCGTATAAAGGGTTGCCAACTGACTTGCCAATTGAACGAATTACAATTAGAGAGGCTCCTTATGTAATAAAACAAAAGACGCCGACGTTAACAACCGCAGAAGCGCCTTCTATGATTGAAGGTGAAGTTTCTCCACTTTCAGATTTAGAAGACGATGAATTCAGTCCCGAAGCTCCGCAAATTCCGATTGGCGAAGTAAGACGACAAATAAAAGAATTATTATTAAACGCAAATGATATTGTAATAGGTGAAGAACTTAATGAAATTAATCAAGTAATAGAAGTTCCTGAATCAGAACAGAGATTTGGAGTTGACAAACAAGCATCAGATTTGCTAGATGAATTATTGTCTGAAATTCCAAACTCTCAAAGGACTACGACAGTATTAAATAATATTCATAAAATGATAGAGAGATTTAAACAACTGAGACAAGAATTTTCTACATTTGATGAATACGGAAACGCAGACATGCCTTCCTTACAGGGGGCTAATTACAAACCTCTTGTGAATTCGTTAAAAAATTTAAATAAAAAACTTTATTGGATTTTGCCGGTATGTAAGAATAAAAAAAAAGTATACGATGTAGATGTAAGCATTCAGGAAGAATATAGTGATATAATTCCATTGACATTGGCTGAAACTAGAGTAGCTGAAACTGAAATCATAAATCAATACAAAAATAACAGAATAAATGATTCCAGTGGTGTTAATAAATATACATCATTGATTACAGGATTAAATCCTTATCTAACTCCATTTGAAAACCCAAACTATCAAGAATACAACATTACATCGCAAAATGTTAATGACAATTTTGCGGCTATAATTGATAATTTAGAAGACTTACAATCATCAATTGTTAAAAATGATAGCGTTTTAAGACGAAAATTTGTTATTCAAACGTATAACCTTGGATTATCAAAATTAGAGAGTACTGAAAATGTATCAAAGAAAATTTATTTTAAAAGAGTTCCTTTAACACCAAATGATAATATGGTTATTAATGGGTTCATTACATTACCTGAACCAACTGTAGCTTATTCACATATAAATTTGCCAAGTACTAATATTCTTAGTAAATCAAATCTTAATATGCATAATTTAAATTATTGGCAATTTTTAAAAAAAAATACAGCGGTTAATAATCATAGAATTGATGACATAAATGGTGAAGATTTATTTGAAAAAAATACATATTTAAATGACATTAAAGAGTATACACTTAATGAGACAATTGATTCACCTGACAAATATGAAAAATATTTAAATCAAATAGTTCCAAAAACACGTGTGTTATTTGAACTTGTTGAAAAATATATAACTGGTGGACTTTCTCTCTATAAAATAGTTAAATATCTTGAACCTTTCTTAATTTACCAAAAGGATTTATCATTTATGCAATATAAATCTATGATTGAATTCATTTATAATAAAATTAGAGAATTTAATAAAAATTTTGTTGAAAAACAAATGGAAAATAGATTGGCTATTACATTAATTAGAAAAAATCCTACAATCATTTCACCGATAATTTTGAGAATTTTTAAAGAAAAATCAAAATTTAAACAAATATCAAATAATGTAGAGGATTTTTATCAAATTTACGATGACGATGAACTTACAAGTTTGGAAGCACTTAATAAAATCATACAGTTTGATGGTGGAAAATTATTTAATCTTGGAATTGCTCGCGTAAATTTTTCTCTTATGAAGAGTGAACTACCTGACAAATTGAGTGAAGTAGATGACTTGATTGAAACCCAAAGCAACGCATTAAATGGTAGCAATGCATGTAAAGAATATGTTCTCTCTAAAAAATATTTAGAGATTGATGAACTAGAAGAAGATAATGGCAAAGATGTATATTTTGACAAACAAAATGACCCAACTAGATATGAAATTATTAATGAATACAAAAAAGAACAATCCAGCATGAGCAAAGAACAATTTATTGAATATTTAATTACACAGTTAGAAGAAAATGTAAAAATGTCTAGAAATGATGCTACAAAAGAAGCTACAGCAATGATATATGGAAAACGAAAAATTGACAATGGAGATTATGCTCTTTTAGAAGTTGATGAAGAATATCAAGGGAAATTTACAAAAAAATTATTATATTATAAGCGAAATGATAATCTTTGGACACTAGATGAAACAGTACAAAGCGCTGATTTTTTAGGCTCTACAAAGATGTTCTGTAATTTACAACCAAATTGTTTTCAAGTTAAAGACAAATGTGATGATTTTCCATTGGCAAAAATGGAACTTGCGGGGGATAACAATAAACAAATGCGCAATGAATATAAATATGAAGATAATGGTTATGATGAAATTAAAGATAACTTAGATCGTGGTATTTCGGATTTATTAATGTTTGAACAAGACCTACACAACATAAATCGCAATAATCTTTTAAAATACAATTACATTAAATATGATTTGGGTCAATCTGTTGATAAGGTAGAAATTAAAAAATCGCCTTATTTCAAATTAAGAGATTTAATATTAGGATTGGCAGATTTTAATAAAAAACAGGATTTGATATTAAAATTTGTTGATAAATATACACGTGAAGCATTTGATGATGAGGAGAAACATTGGTTATACTGCAATGAAACCGATGTACAGTTATTACCAATGTTTTTACAAAGGTTAGCAAGTAGTTTTATTTCTGGTGGAAATTATTTTAAAGAAGTTGAAAAGGTTTGTGCCGAGCAAGGAAAACTTAGTGATGACGGCGAAGCATGGGTAGATGAATATAGTGGTTATGAAATTACAAAAATTAGTTATAGTAGTGAAGAAGGTTTTGATGCTGAAGGGTTTAAAGTTAATAGTCGTGATTTATTAGAGGAAGAAATTAGTAAGAAGGTTTTGCAAAAATCTCCAGTAAAAGATAAATATGATACTAAAGAAAGTCAACAAATTTTTAATGTCGCAAAATCAATGACAATGTTCATGGGAATTGAAATTGACCAGATGGATTTTATAATACAAAATACGATTGAAACATTAATAAATCCTAAGGCAATGCCAACTAAAGAGAAATATGAAAAAGCTCTTCAAGCTGCCGCAGCAAAAGGACAAACGAGATTGCCTTCATATGAACAGGCGTTTGAAGAAACATTGGTTTATGTAACACTTTCTTATCTATTAATAACTATATTAACATCAATTCCATCAGTCAAAACAAGAAAAACTTTTCCCACATGTATTAAATCATTTACCGGATATCCATTAACAGGTATTGAAGATAAAACAGCAATAACCTATATTTCTTGCATTACTTCCAAAATAGGGAAGGCTTCTAAACCTTGGTCCGCACTTGGAAAAACAAATCAACCCACTATAGCATCAAAATTAGAAAAAATTATAAATGCGTTTATATTAGCAAACCCAGAAGTACAAGATAAACTTACTGCTAAACGTGAATATTTGGAAGCCAATCCAGGTGATTCCATACCAGAAGAACATTCTATTGTTAAATGGATAAATTTTTTACCCCCATTAAGACTGATTAAAATTAGTTCTCCTCAACCAATTACAAGTCAATTCAAAGAAACATTGCTATCTTATATGCGCGAAGGAAATGAAAAACAAACAGAAAGTTATCATGTAATTCAAAACAAGATTATTATTTTTTCACTTGGTATTCAGTCATTAATACAAAAAGTGGTTTCGTCCGAAACTCCCATATTAAAAACCGCATCAAATACTCCGTACTTAGAAAATTCTTGCTGTAATTCGGAAGGAATAAATGTAATTGATTATTTTTCATCTAGAGAACCCAATATAATGGCATATAACACAATTGTTAAAGAATATGGAAACATAATTTATGATGCTGAAAAAATAGCAGAAGCAAGCATTTTATTTGACCCACTTAATACTAAAATTAAATATCCCTCAATAGAATCTGGATTTTCTGAAAAGGTAATTTATCTTGCTATCATGACTTATTGTAGATTTAATAATAATTTTCCTATTAGTGAAAGTTTAAGGGCTATATGCTCTGGAAAACCGGATGATTACAACCCAGATGATAGTCTTAATGAAAAAATTAGAATTTTAAAAAGAGATGGAAAAAATTATTCACAAGCCAACTTTGAAACCCTTATGAATATTATAAATAGACGAAACATAGTTTCAATTGGGTCACTTGAGAGTGATTATTCACAAGCCGAACAGTTAAGAAAATTAATAAAATACAACATAGACAATAATCAAGCAACGAAATTTCAAACTATGTTATATGGATTACTTGACACATTTGAATTAGCATTGGAAAAACAAACAAAAGAAATGAAAGACATGAAAAACTATTTATCAAAACAAAACATTAATCTTAAAAAAGAAATTTCCAGTTTTATTATTACAAATACAAAACTAAAGAAAAATAATAAAGACAAAGTTAAAGCATTCATTACAAATATAGGTAAATTTTCTTTAACCAAGGATACTATCATAAATGAACAAGATGAAACAACATACAAAGCAATTAATTTTATGAAAAATACAATTAGAAATATTATTGATGTTTTCCCAAATATTATATTAAATAACGTAGATTATTCAGACATACCTATACCAAAACAATGGGGTATGTCACAAAACCATGCGCTTCAAATTAAACAGCGCGTTGCTGAACATTATTCTACATTGTCTAAATTTTACAAGGATATTGAAATTGAAAAAGTTTCTACTAAAATCCAAAACATTACCAGAGATTTACGGTATATGGCAATGAATACACCTTTTCTCTCTTCTATCATTAGGGACGACAAGGAAATATTTTCAGTATTTGATAGAGACATTGCATTGATGTCGTTTGAACATTATGTATTAACCGCATTTAATAAATACATGGAATTAGCAGATGACATTGAATTGCTTATTAAAGAATTGCCGGTTACTGCTGAATTATCTGAAACAGTCACAAATGTTCAAGTGCAATCAGCATTAAGGGGCGAAATTAGCGAAATAGAAATTGTACAAGGAGAGAAAAAAGAATTAGTTAAAAAAATAGCAGCTGTTCTTTATAGTTTTACAGAAATTATTGGAAATGATAAAAAAATAATTAATTATAATTATGATGAAATAATGGAAAATGTAATCAGAGTTCGGGAACGTGAAAAAGATGAAATTACCGGATATCTTGAAAAAATGTCAACTGAGGAACGTGAAGTAGAAGACATTTTTAAGAATAATAAACTTGAACGATGGAGCATTGGATTACAAAAAGGCCTTCGTGAATATGACCCTGAATTTTTTGATAAAGAAAGAGAAAAAGCAGAACAAATGGCATTACAAGACATTAGATTAGGTAAAAATAATAAAGTTACAGATTTAAATAGAGAAATTTTTAGAATGGACATGATTGATAAGGAACTAGCAGATGCTGACGCGGATAAAGAAGCATATGATATATCAATGCAACCAGACGATGACACATTTGATGACAGAGAAGGATTAGATGATATGCTTGGTTATCATTATGACATGGGAGGAATGCAACCAGATTATGACGATTAAATCATTAATAAATGCATTATTAATGATTAAGTTATGTTAATAATTAAATTAATTAATAAATTAAAACTTTATTCATATATAACTGGATAGTGTTTTCTTTCTTTTTTTGAAATTTCTCTCTTCGGCTGTATTACCTCACTAACGGATTCGTCAGATTCTATGTGAGGTACTACAATCGGAGAACTAGATACAATAGTCGTTAAAGGATTGTAATTTAAATTTTTAAAATGTAAATCTAATTTAGATCGTATGTTATCTATCATGACATCAATTTCAGATTGAACTAGTTTATCATAACTATAAGTTAATTTCAAATTTGTAAGACCATTTATGGAATTTTTTAAATCGCTATTTAGTCTTAGAGAATGTTGAGCAGATTCAATAGTATTGATTGATACTAATTCACTGCAATAATCAAATGATTTATTTAATATAAGGGTAATAAATTCAATAGTTTCTTTGCGATTATTGCCATAAATCCAACGACTAAAAAAAGAAAAATAACTACTGTCAATATTTACATACTTTCCGTTTCTTACTAATTTATTACCAATGTCTATTTTAGATATTAATGTAAGATTTATAAAAATGTCGTCTAAAGTTAATTCAATTGGTAAATTTTGTGAAACATCTTCCTCTTGTGTTTCACAAACAACGTCATTTTTATTTAATAAGGAATCACAAACTTTAATTTCTAATGTAGGGTCCATTAAATGTTCCTTATATTTTAATCTAGTCTTTTTGTTTTTATCTACTTTATTTTATTTATTAATAACATAATATTTATTTTTATTATTAATATCGTGTGCTTCATATTTTTTACCGTTTTTATAGTAATCATATATAGGTGAGTAACCATTAGAATTGTTATTTTTACCAAATATTTCTATTCTACTATCATGATATTTAATAGACGCTTCTATCGCATCTTCTTTATGTAAATAAATAACAATATCTTCCCATTCTCCATCATGTATCATTGCATAAACAAATTCCATTTATAAATGTACAATAAATTATCTTTAAATATTAAATAAACATTTATAGGTTAATCTTCATGAAATACTTGTTTATTGAAATAATTTGTAAAAATACACAATGGGATATAACTATAAATTTGATAATACCTTTCTTGATTTTTATCACACCTAATAGGAGTACTTATTGTATACATACTACATCCACCTAAAAATATTATAAATAAACACATTGATGTATACAACCATAATGATATTAAAATTATAATACAAATATAATCATAATTAGTTAAATCAATTTCATCATTCATTTGTATAATTATAATATTTATTATTATTGTTAATGATGAACGCATTAAACATGTATAAACATAAAAAATAAAAATTTATATATTTTTATTATTATAAAATTATTAGATTTAATAGATTTCAACGATGTCAATAAATTCTATGTTATATTGTTCACATAATCTCTCAAGTCTTACTGGATGGAATACATATTCAACAAGTTCTTGTCTAAAATCATTAAATTCAGGCCTTCCTTGCTTCATATAATTATAATTTATTTTTTGAAAGAAATTTATTGCGATTGGATTGAATGGCAATAAGTTCCAAATATTTTTATTAATGTTGTTTTTTAATAAATCAAAAGCATTTGGATTTTTAGATAAACGAGTCCAACAAATTTCATCAATGTTTTGTTCTAACAAATGAATTGCGTTTGGATTCATTGACAATTCATCAAAATCTATTTCATTAATGTTTTTTTCTAATAAACGAATGGCGCCTGGATTGCGCGATAAATAACTCCACTCTATTTGTTCAAAATTATTCTCTAACAAATGAATAGCGTTTGGGTTTAGTGATAAATTGTCCCAATCTATTATATCAATATTTTTCTCTAATAAATGAATTGCTCTGGGATTTGATGACAAATTGTCCCAATCTATTTTATCAATATTTTTTTCTAATAAATGAATAGCACTTGGTTTTCTGATAAACCTGACCAATTAATTTTATCAAAATTTTTCTCTAACAACTCAATTCCATTTGGATTCATTGACAAAGCATCCCAGTCAATTCTATCAATATTTTTTTCCAATAAATGAATAGCGTTTGGATTTTCTGACAAATGTTCCCAGTTTATTTTATCAATGTTTTTTTCTAATAAATGCATCGCACTTGGATTCAATGATAATTCACTCCAATTGACTTTATCAATATTTTGTTCTAATAAATGAATTGCATTTGGATTTGATGACAAATTATAATAATCTATTTTTTCAATGTTGGCATAAATAAACTTTGGTTCAAACATTGTTTTTATTTATTTAATAACTATTTATATTTAATAACTATTTAAATGTATGTTTGCTGTAATATAATAATATGATGACTTCAAATGATTTTAACAAAGCCACAGAAGAAGAAACTAGATTGTCTAGTTATTATTTAAAAAAAATAGAATCTTTATGTAACTCCAACTGGTTTAAGCAAACCGAATCCATCCAATTTAAACCAGTTCCCGAGGGAGAAAATAATATGTCAAGTGAAGAAAGAAAAAAAATGGAGGAGCGGGTTATTCAAAATTACAAAGAACGTGAAGAAGAAAATAAAATTGTAAATATGCATAAGACGTCAACTTATACTGAAACAAAAAGAAATAAAGTACTAAATAAATCCTGACGAAATGAGACCTATCCATCTCCGCCCAAACGAAAAAATGCATTTTTTTCAATATAATGTAATAAAATGAGTTTAAAACAATTCTACGTATATGGATATTATGAAGGTCAAAGAAAATAATTCAGTTGAAACTATTTCTCGTCATAAATTGGCTTATGATCTGCAGATTAAATTATTAATGATTGGAGATAGTAGCGTTGGTAAAACTTGTCTTCTTTTACGTTACGCGAATGATAGTTTTTCTTCTATGTTTATCACAACAATTGGAATAGATTTTAAAATTAAAAATATTGTACTTGATAATAAACGAATTAAGCTTCAAATATGGGATACCGCAGGACAGGAACGATTTCGCACTATTACAACATCTTACTTTCGCGGTGCGCAAGGAATTTTCATCGTTTATGATGTAACCGAACGCGAGTCTTTTAAAAATATTTCAAATTGGCTTTCCAATATTGAAATGTATTCTGATTTTAGTGTTGATAAAATTCTTATAGGAAATAAATGCGACATAAAAGATAGAAGAGAAGTAAGTTACGAAGAAGGAAAGTCATTAGCAGATAAACATGGCATTTTGTTTTTTGAGACCAGCGCAAAAGAGAATACGAATGTATCTGAAGCATTTACTTGCATATCATTAAATGTTATAAAACGATTAACTGATGAAAACGGTGAAGTGGTCAGCAGTCCGATTGGAGGAAATATTAAAGTATCGTCCAATGACAAAAAACCTAATAAACAAAATAAGTGTAATTGTGCATAAATTAAATTATTTCAATGAATGATTTATTATTTAATTAAAATATTTATAAATATTAAATGCCTATAACAAAAAAATCAGCATTGTTATTAACTATTTTTATTTCTCTCTTAGCGATAGACATGCCAGTGTTAAAATTATTAAAACCTTTATGGGAACAAACGGTGTTTGGCGTTCAACACAAACCTCTTGTTGTAAATCCATATTACGCTTTTATAGTGTATATTATAATGGCTTATGGGTTATATATTTATGTTTATAAAAACATAAATGCTGATAACTGGAAAAATGATACATTATATAAAGGATTTATTTTTGGTATTATATTATATGGAGTATTTGATTTTACAAATTTGGCAATATTTTCTAATTATTCTTTGTCAACAGCAATAATAGATACATTATGGGGAGGTGCATTAATGGCTCTTACTACAAATTTTGTTTATTATTTATTTGAAATTAAAAAAATAATTAAGTAATTTAAATAATTAAAATATAAAAGTAATTTAAAAAAATAAAATATAAAAGTAATTTAATATAATATATTATTATGTTTTTACGGTCTTTTATTATAAATAATTTTAATTTATTGTCAGTTTCTATTTATTTGAAAATAAAAAAAATAATAAAATATAATAAAAATTTAACAATTAAGTAATATAAAATAATATGTTATAATATATTATGTTGTCACGTGGTTTTATTAGAAATAATATTAATTTAGTAGCAATTTCCATCTATGTTATGGTATTTGGAATACTTATTTATATTAAACCGAACTTTTTATACAATCCTGACGGAAGTTTAAGAGAATTTGGTCTAGGTAGCAATAAAAAAACGGTTATTCCTGTTTGGTTGGTATCAATTTTAATAGCAATCATGTCGTATTTTTTTGTTTTATATTACTTGGCATCTCCAAAGTTAAATTATTAAATAATATACTAAATAATAAATAATTTTGTTTAATAAATTTTGTTTAATAAATTTTGTTTAATATATTTGATTATGATTTAATCTGATATTTTATAAATTCTTGGTTCACCATTCTCATCATTGTCTTTAAGAATCTGTTTTTGTTTGTCTACATAGTCTTTGTGTCTATCTTCAATTTCTTTAGCGGTTTGTTTACATCCAGCATTTACAATGTAATTATAACTTACAGATGTTACTAATCCACCAGTTAACATGTACCAAATGAAAAGTGATACTGTATCTTTCAAATTAATGTAACTTCTTAATTGTTCTTTGTATTGCTCTACATTATCTACAAAAAATTGGCCATTTGTAGACATTTCTGACCAAAAATTGTCAAAATTGCTCTCAGTTATTTTATTAATTAACAATGTTGGATTAGGTCGCATATATGCTAAAGCTTCATTGCCTAATTTGTCATCAATTGTTGTACCGGTAAATTTAGGAACTAACATTTTTTTAAATAATGAATCAACGTCTGTTAATTTAGCGGCAAGATACCCGAAAGTATTTGAAAACGGAACTAGCCAGCCGGGAAACATAATTAACATCAAATTTAATAAACCAAATATAATAATCCAAGGTATCATTGTAACATATATAGCAGTAGTGTATTGAGCATTTCCACATAATTGATTTGTTGCTGTCAAATTAATGAAATATTCTCCAATGATCACTGTTAAGAAATAAATTATTGTCCATATTTTTGTTGTTTGTGCTGATTTAGACGATAATTTGATTGCAAAATAAATACTTGTTATGACAAAGAAAAATAGTAATCCAGATAATGCATTTGGTGTAGAAGTTTGTTCAACCATTTATAGATAATATGCATAAATTTTTTTGTTAAAATAAAAGTAATAAATATGGACAGTTTGAAACCCGCATTAGTTGAACCAGGTGTAAAATATTTCATAGGAAGTACTCTTAAACAGTGTCGTGAATTCAAGGATAAAAATATTACTATATTATTTAATATAACACTTTTCATAGTTTTTATTACGATAGTATCATGTATACTTATTTATAGATATAAAGGGAAACCTACTATTGCTGAAATAGAAATAAAAAATAGAAAAAAACAAGAATACATTATTTCAAAGTTACAAAAAATAGCATTCATTAAACAACAAAATAGCGAGAGACTAATTACTAATTTACCTAGTTGGAGTGATCATCCAGAGTTAAGTAATTTGACAACTGTTAGAGTATAATGTATAATACGATATTATATTATCTTATATTATCTTATAATGAGCAATACACGTGGAGAAGAATTAGAACAAGAAGATGAAACCGAAATTTCAAAAACTTCTACACCAATTTTAGTAAATTTATTTGAAGAAGAAATTGGAGAAGAAATAGCCCCTGATTTAAGTGAACAAACAATCAGTAACATGGAAGCAATATCTAATTATTATAAATTAAAATCCCAATATGAATCTAAAATAAATGATTTTAAAAGAAAATTATTAGGAAATGCTGGGCTGACAAAAAAAGAAAAACGAAAAAAATTTAAGAGTTTTGTACCTAAATGCATTGTTTGCAAGAAAAATGGAGGAACCATATTTTCAAATAAAAATAGAACTCTAAAAGCAGTTTGTGGAGCATCTCCACCATGTAATCTAGACATTGAGATTGCGCATGGAATTTATGTCTCTAGAGAAGTGATAGTTAAATTGTTAAAAGAAGAATTTGAAGAAATTAAAACCTCAATAATAAAAACCAAATTAAATTTATTATTTAATTATATTGATGAACCAACTGCTATTAAAACGTTTGAAGAAAAAAGAAAAGAATTAAATGATGTTGGAGAAAATTATAAAAATAAATTAGTAGAGACATTATTAATAACAGACAATCCTACTAAAAAAAATAACATTGAAACTTCATTAGCCACTCTTTACTTAACAATTCAGCAATTGCAAACTTTAATATCAGACTTTGATGCGGAAAACAATGAACAGTTAATAACTGATGCGATTGAACTATACAAAGGAAGGATTTTGCCGACTGCTGACAGAATTAGAAATCTAAAATATTCATATAATGCCGTAGAATACAATGATGACAATAATACTTATCATTTAATACAAGATGATTATACTATTGTCCAATTAGAAACTGATGTAATGAATGAGGCAATTAAAGTAATTAAAAATAATTATTAAATATATATGTTTTTAAATTACATTTCTCCATCTATTTTTTTAACAAGTTTAGCGATTGGACTTTTTGTGGTATATCTTACTGCTGTTAATCCTACAGTTATATATGTTTATCCAACACCTAACAACATTGATAAATTGCAATTCAAAGACAAAGCAAATAACTGTTATGAATTTACTCATGAAGAAGTACAGTGTCCTTCCGACAAATCACAAATGACAAAAATACCAATTCAAAATTAATCTCATTTTAAATATATGGGCTTTGATAAATTCATTCACACTAGTTCTGGAAAAATAATTTTGTCAATTATTTTAGGTTTAGGTCTCTCTACATTGTTTAGGAAAGCATGCAATGAACGAAATTGTATAACATTTAAGGCTCCGCCTTTCAAAGAAATTGAAAATAAAGTGTTCGGGTTTCAAAATAAATGTTATAAATTTAAAGAGAATGTTACAAAATGTAACCCGTCAAAACAAACAGTTGAATTTGCGTAAATAATAAAATCAATCTATCTAATCTTTTATTAAATGGCTAGTTTAGACTCAACTGATATTAATTCTTTACCTATGAATCCAGCGATGGGTGGTTCAAATTTGCCTGCGAACATAGTATTGCAAAAAAATGAAAAACTTGATGTATCAATTGATCATATTTCACAAATGAGAGAAAATGATTTAAAACAAATGAATCAAGGACCTGCTAATGTTGCTTCTCATATGCCATCTGCTTTAGAACAAAATACAATCAATAGTTTTATAACTGGATTACAACAAGCAAGTGCGGCAGGACTTACAACATTGCCATCAAGAGACATTCCTCAAATGACAACCGAACTTACACACGATCAAGAAATTAAACCAAATTATATTCCAACTTCAATTAATAATAATTATATCAATGAACATACCACATCAAATGAAATGATGCAACATCATATGAGAAATCAAAATAAATCAAATAGCATTGATGTCATGTATGAAGAATTACAAGTTCCCATTTTATTGGCAATTTTATTTTTTATGTTTCAATTGCCTATTTTAAGAAATTATTTATTCAAGTTTTTGCCATCTCTCTTTAATAAAGATGGAAATCCTAAACTATCTGGTTATGTTGTGAATAGCATGCTTTTTGCACTACTTTATTATGTTATTAAAAATATATTAAACTATTTTACAACTATTTAGAATTATTGGTTCATATAATTTTATTATTTCATAATATAATTATAATGATACATCCTATCATTTTTAGCATTCCTAATGAAAAAATATGTAAATCCGACAATGTTAAAATTAAAATATTATCTAATTTAATACCCGGAAATCCATCAACGTATATTTTCAACAGCGAAACAGAATATTACGATGAATATAAAAAATCTTATTTTGCTATTACAACAAAAAAAAGTGGATGGGATTGTATGAGACACTATGAAATAATGGCAAATGGTTGCTTACCATATTTCATTGATATTGAAAATTGTCCAATAAATACTATGGAATTATGTCCAAAAGATTTATTCTTAAAATCAAATGCTCTATACAAGAAATTTAGTAATAAAAAAATAAATGAAATTAAACATGACGAAATGAATGAATACAATGAATTAAGAAACCAATTATTAGAATATATAAAAACCCATTTAACCACTAATAAAATTGCAAAATACATATTACAAAAAACCAATTTTGAAAATGTTAAAAAAATTTTATATTTATCTGGTAATATTTATCCTGATTATTTAAGATGTTTGGTTTTACACGGATTTAAAGAATTAATTGGAGAAAATTGTCACGATTATCCAAAAGTTCCGCACATTTACAAAACAAATGACATAGATTATAATAAATTGTATGGAAAAGGCATGTCATATTCTAATTTGTTGGATCCTATGTTGCATAATGATAATTTAGATTATAGTATTAATAATGACATTAAAAATAAACATTATGATATTATTATTTATGGGTCTTATCATAGAGGAATGCCGTTTTATAATTTGATTTGTGAAATTTATAAACCAAATGAAATAATTTTATTGTGCGGAGAGGACATTCATTGTTGCAGTTATGATTATTTTTTTAAAAAAGGACACAATGTATTTATTAGAGAATTGTAAATTAACATTATTAATTTAATTTAAATATTTAAAATTTTAAATATTTTTCTAGTTTTGCTTTTAGTTCTTTTACTTTTCATTGTTAAATGTTTGGTCTTGTTGTTGGTCTCTGTTAAGTCTGTTTTTTTAGATTTTTTATTTTTTTCTTCTGACATAGATGTTTTTGCTTTATTTAGTTTTGGAACATATTTTAAAAACCACGCTTCGTACTCTTTGGTTCCCTCTTTTTTTTTAAATTCTTTAAACTTTTCTGCTTTTTCAGAAAGGATGCTTTCTTTTGTAGGTTGTTCACCATAACAACTTACACTAAATCTTCGCAATAATCCTTTCTGAGACAATCTATTTCTCTCTTGAACCTTAAATAAATATTCAGTCATGCATAAAATTCGGTTTGTATCATAATATGGCAAGTCTGAATATAAAAATGCCAAATAAAAACTTAACATGGTATCAATTGTTGCAACTTTTATTTTATTATCTTTTATATTTAATACATTATAACTATGACATCCAAGCGGTTCATAAATAAATGTGACTGTTTCGTCGCCTACACGAACTTCATAATGGGTTGAAATAATTTCTCCAACAGGGGGCATTTTAACTATTTTTGTATTTTTATATCCTTCATTATTTAATCTTTCTTTTACAATTGTTGCGGTTTTGTATGGGTCTTCTGATAAAACATCAAAATCTGGATAATCTCGCATTTTATTACCTATTTTTTTTGGCATATATTTACTATACAAATTTACAGCATATCCACCAAAAAAAACAACACCTTGCGATATCAATGTACTTTTTACAATATTATTAATTTCATCTTCATTTTTATCATTCTCAAATGATCGTTGAAAATCTAATGCATTGCATTTTTCTCCTTTTAATGGATAATGCTTATTTAATAATAAAAGTCTCTTTAATACTTTTTCCCATCGCGTAGTATCCCCAGCAGGTCTAGATAATTCTAAATACATTGACATTCTCAGTAAATTCGGCGGAGCATAAAGAATTCCATTTACCTTTAATGCCTCTTGTTTTACTTTTTTAAATATTTTTTTATCTAAAAGTGTAATGTCAGCAACTGGTATAAAATTAACAAATACTTTATAAGTTCCAAAGTGTTGTCCTGCTTTTGCCTCTACTTCTTCATATCCATTTTTATAATATATGTCAGCCAATTCCTTAGCATCATCCACTGGACTGGGGCTAAAAAAATCATAATCTGGAATCTCTATATCTTTATTGTAAAATTGCTCATTAATTGGCAATAAATTATTTATTGCTGTTCCACCATAACATATTAATTTTTTATTTCTTATAAAAGTTTCAACAATTTGTATCATATGTTTTACCTCTGGTGAATTAACAATTTTTCTACCGGATTTTTCTTTAGCAAGATCTACCGCTTGACGCAAAATTGCTAGTTCTTTTTCATCATTTGTTAAATTTGTATAACATTCTTTCATTTACTATATTATATAATTATAAATTTATAAAATATAATTAAATAATTAAAATTGATAAAATCATTAAAATTGATAAACTAAACATTATCTTTACATTAAAATGAAATATTACATATTAAACTTGTAAAAATCTGAACTAACATTTCTCTCTTGATAAGAATAATCAGGATTTGGTGGTGGAGGTGCCGGTATTGTTACTTCAATGAACCGCAGATTTTCAGGTTTTAAAGTAAAAGCGCTTCCAGATTTATCAAAAAAGAGTGAATAATATTCCATATAATTATCAAATGTTTGAAATGACATTCCAATCATCTGACATCCATAATTCATAGCAAGCGCAGCAGAAGGATTTATTGCGTCTTGAGATAAATCAGGGCGAACAATGCTCATATTTTTTTTATTAAATTCTATAAGTTCTGATGTATCTTGAGTATTCTTTACTTGACTATAAGTATAACTTCTTAAAAATACAGAACCAGACGCTATGTTTACATATTCATCTAATGGGGTTTGTTCAAATAAAGGATTTGTTCGGTCAACCATTATTACTACCTTTCCCATTAATTCTTTTAATGGAACAATTCCTAAATTATTTCCCTTATTTTCATAACTATATTCTTTACCTAATATTCTGTTTTCTAATTGATTGTAAATTTCATCTGCCATAATTTTATAAATTTTTTGGTTATTGCTCATTATTCTAAAATTTAATAAAAGCGGATCGCCTGGATTAGGACATGTTCCACCAGAAAATGCATAATTTGAAATTATGTTTATAGCATCTCCAAAATCTACACTATTATATGTACCCTTTGTATAATAATCATCTACAGATGATGCCGCTATAACCGGCCTATCATTTAATGAATAGATTTCAAAATCTAAACATCTGGCACCTTGTTTAATTGCGGATTTAAGAGCACATACATTAACAAAATCATTTTTTACTTGACCTGCTAAGCAAGCATTAAATGCGGTCTTTATGTAATAATCTCTTAAGTTATGACTAAATCTTTCTTGTGATGTGTCAACTGTTGAGACTTTTGCAAAATCTGGATATATTTTTGAGAGAACATCGCAATTTTTATTATTAAGTCTCAACTTTGAATAAAGCCAATATCCTACCAAGCATATAATTAAAAATACTAATACATAAATAATCTTGCTTATTGTCTTGGTATTATTTGTTAATAAATCAATATAAGATTCCGATTTGTCCATACTTATATTATTGTATTATTTTTATAAAATAAGTTATCCAATTTATAAAATAAATATTTAAAGATTGTAATTTATCCACCAATTAAAAAATAAGTTATCTAATTTATAATTTAAAGATTGTGAATGTTATTGTTACAATGAATAACAATAACATGAAAGATTTTAATAAAGATTTTAATAAAAATTTCCCTAGTTTTGAAAAAAATTATCTAGCACAAAAACAAATTAAAGATTCAATTGAAAAACAAAAAAAAACAATTTTTATTAAAAATAAATTTAATAAAGTATATCCAAATGTAAATTTTGACGAGTTGATTAGTGACGAAGATGCGGGAAAAGAATTGGGAATGATTAGATCTACTGATGACGGATGCATCCGTTATAGACACAATAAAACAAAAGAAGTTTATGTGTGGAATTTTATAGACAAACAATGGAAATCATCTGTTATAGACACAATAAAACAAAAGAAGTCTATGTGGGATTTTATAGACAAACAATGGAAAATGTAATAATTTATACTTTATCAAAATAAATGGAAAAACTTAAACTATATTTTCCAGTTTCAATACATCTTCCTCTCTCATGTGGATTATTTGTTACTCTAACTATTTTAGTATTTTCGCCACAGCTTATATATCTAATGTGTTTAAGTTTGTAATCTTTATGAGTTTGATTAAATTTTTCAAAAAAATAAGGACACACTGGCTTTTCATCCGATTTGTGTTCCATCATAAATTTACACAGTTCATTATAGGGAATGTCTCTATATTCATAATCAACAAATGATGTATTTACTTTTAATTTATTATACAATCCGTCCATCAATTCAGTAATTGAATTATCATTTCCCATATTTTTATAATAATAAAAATAATATTTAAATACATTATTTTATAAGTTAATAAGTTTTACAAAATACAATGATAATTATTTAAAATTATAATTATCATTTTTATTGAATTTGTTTATAATATTGGAAATCTAACCCATCTTCATGTGCATCATCTCCCATCTAGCATCAACTTTTGCTTGCTCCTCTTTATCATAAATAACATACAAACGTTCATTGCAGTTCATCCTCTTTTTCTTCTCTCCATCCTCACCTACTTCAGTCTCGCTATCCTCAAAATAAGACCCCTTTATGTAATACAAACTATCTACACCACCATGCTTGCGATCCTCAGCACTCGTATATTCCTCTGCCATTTCATAAAATCTTTCCCTAGCACGCTTAATAGCATTTTCCTTTGATTTATAATTCCCGATATTGTTTTTATACGGAGGATAATAAGGGTCATCGCATTCGGTCTGCGAATAAACAACATAAAAATCAAAGTCAAAATCCCCTTCAGTTATCTTTTCATAAACAAAATCCTCAACTGACATGTTACAATAAATAAAGAAAAATCTTTATATTCATTTCATATATGTATTTTTGATCTAACAAATTAAACTACAATGTATCCCAATTAAGTCTTAAATGATAAACTACGTTATAAATATTCGCAAATGTTTCTTATCATTTCAGTCGGTAACTTTTGTAAGATATTGTTATGTTTGTTTTTATAAGAAGATCCCAATAAAATTTCTTTACGTTCTAACCATTTTCTCTCAGACGTTTCTATTATGTCATATTTAATTATTACATTATTTTTAATTTCCAAACTATAATGATAGGGTCTAATTTCACATAACCATTTGGCAACATCTAAATGACCATTATCACATGCATAACTTAAAGGTTTTGAATTAATATAAACATTTTCATAAATTTTAAATAACCATTTGGCAACATCCAAATGTCCGTTACGACACGTAAATGCGAACGTAGAAGTTTTACAAGCATAGTTATTAAGTTCAGGATTAATTTCTAATAACCATTTGGCTACATCCAAATGTCCATGGGTGCAAGCAGGTTCAAATGTAAAAAGGTCAAAACTAGAAATAATAAAGTCTGGATAAATTTCAACTAACCATTTAGCAACCTCTAAATGTCCATTTTTACAAGCATAATTAAATACATATTCTCCATTAGTGGCAATATCAATGTCAGGTTTAATTTCTAACAACCATTCGGCAACAATCAAATGTCTATTTTGACAAGCCGACTGAAACGCGTCATCATTATGAAATGAAATGTTAATGTTTGGATTGTTTTTCAATATTTTTTTTGCCATGTCTAAATTTCCTTTTTCACATGCTGATACAAAATTTAATTGATGTAATTTGACATTTTCTCTGTGATTTGTCATAGTTTATAATTGATTTATTTTATTTATATTATTTATTTTAAAATATATCAATTTTTAAATAAATAAAAAGTTCACACACATTTACATTAAGTTTACTTTATATGAAATGATTCCAAAATTGTCACATTCCAATATATAACGTTCATGATTTAATGATTGCAACCACTTGGCTATAGCAGAATGCCCTGAAAAGCAAGCATTTTTAAACAAATCGTCGCCGTCCACATAAATATCAATGTCTGGTTTAATTTCCAATAACCATTTTGCAATATCTAGATGCCCATGGGTACAGGCATAACGAATCGCATCGTTGTTTTTTGCGGAAACATTTATATCAGGTTTAATCTTCAATAACCATTTCGCAATATTTAACCGTTTAGTCCGACAAGCGATTCTGAAAAAATATTCATTTTCAATGGAAATATTGATGCTGGGTTTAATTTCATATACCCATTTGGCAAGTTCTATGTTTCCATTTTGACACGCGGTTCTAAACACAAATTCATTGTATTCAGAAATATTAAGATTTGGATTTAATTCATAGAAAAATTTGGCAACATCTAATTTACCATTTAGACAAGCTCTTCTAAAACAATATCTGTATTTATCAGAAAGAATGATATCTGGTTTGTGTTCTAGTATTAATTTTATAAAATCTAAATATCCATATTGACAAACATAATCAAATGAAGTATCATCCATTGCAGAAACGTCAATATCAGGTTTAATTTCTAACAACCATTTCGCAATATCTAAATATTTCCAAACACAACAAAGTCTAAACGCATGTTCTTCTAGTGCAGACACATTAATGTCAGGTTTAATTTCAACCAACCATTTAGCGACATTAAAATGCCCGCTCATGCAAGCAAAACGAAACGGTTCTTCATTGTTTAAAGAAATATTAATAGTAGGATATTTTTCTAACAATTGTTTCGCGATATCTAATTTTCCAGCATTGCACGCTGAACTAAACCATCTTTCATTAATTGATGGGCCAACTGAAAATGTTTGTTGGGTTGTTGTATTCATGTTGCTCATATATTAATTTTAAGTATGGTATTGTCTTTATGTAAATTCAATAATTAAAATTAATTAGTAATACAATGTTTTATGATTTAATTTTTTGCCATTTAGTTTATTTTAATTTTATTTTATTTTATTTGTTTTATTTATAAATGGCAAATGAATTTAAATTATTCTCTAAAATAACGTTAATTAAGATTTTAGCGATTATATACGTGACATTTGTTTATGCAATTGGTGGTTTATTAATAACAATATATGCTGATAGGAAAATAATTAGACCATTTTATGATACATCTGATGGTGCTGAAGAAAATATATCAACCACTCGTCATTTCATGGAAACTGTATTAGTATTGTGCGTATTAGGTGTTTTAACATATATTGGACGTAATGTATTACAAAAAATACCATTTCCTCTAGATGGTGTAGCGGGGTTTGATTATATGAGAGTGCCTGAAGTAATAACTGGTGGCCTTTTAGGTTGGACTATATTAATATTTTCAGGTGTATTAGACAATAAAATCAAGATTATTAATAGTAGATTATCTGAATTGCCAAGATTAAGACATAAAAAAAATAATAATTTTAATGTTATAGTTTAAAATGAATGTTTTAATGCCAACAATTTCAACAGACTTAATTTATTATTGTGTTGCCTCATTGTCAACATCTGTATCATCCACTCAAAATTTATACACATACATAATAAATTATTCTAATAAAAATGATGATTATCAAATTTATCAAAATAAATTAATAAATACTGACATTTCAAATAAATTACAAATAATTAGTTTATTAATTACTGATATTATAAAAAAATATCATCTTAATAATGAAGACATAAATTTAATTGAATGGTGTGATAAGTATTCTAATATAAATATAATAGAAGAAGATGATTTTAATGTATTATCAAATATAAAAAATAATAACATTATAAATGATTTACCAAAACCATTAAAAATCATTATTCAATGTTCACTTGAAATAATAAATAACATAAATGAAATTCTGCAAAAAATACAAAATAAAATTAATGAATACAATAATTCTTATTTTTCATATTTTTATAAATTAAACATTCATGGAGAAGTTAATATGTTAGTTACATATTGCGACATATTTGATAAACGAATAACAATATTATTTGACCTTCTTAAAGTTTATAATAACATATTATAAATAAATAAATTGTTAATTACTATTTAATAAATAGTATTTTAAATTAGTTAAATAATATTGTTATTATATAATATATTATGGCTGGTGGTTTATTAAATATAGTAGCATATGGTCAGCAAAACATTATATTAAATGGTAACCCTTCTAAAACATTTTTTAAATGTACTTATGCTAAGTATACAAATTTTGGGTTACAAAAATTTAGAATAGATTTTAATGGACAACGAACATTAAGGCTAACTGAAGAATCTAAGTTTACATTTAAGGTTCCTAGATATGCAGATTTATTAATGGATACATATTTGGTAATTACATTGCCATCAATTTGGAGTCCAATTTATCCTCCGCAAAATTGCGAGAGTGAATGGGTTGAATATGGTTTTAAATGGATTGAAAATATTGGAACACAAATGATTAAAGAAATACATCTGTCAATTGGTGGACAAACAATCGGTAAATTTTCTGGACAATACCTTTATAATTTAGTAGAGAGAGATTTTAGTGGTGCAAAGAAAGATTTATATTACAAAATGACCGGAAATGTTCCAGCGTTAAATGATCCGGCTAATTCTAATGGAAATGTTAATATATATCCAAATGCCTATTACAATCCTTCATCTAAGGGACCAGAACCTTCCATTAGGTCTAGAAAATTATACATACCAATTAATGCTTGGTTTACATTAAATAGTAAAATGGCACTGCCTCTTGTAGCACTTCAATACAATGAATTACATATAGATGTCACTCTTAGACCAGTTCAAGAACTTTATACAATTAGAGATATTGGAAATGAATTTGGAATTTATCCATATGTGCAGCCTAATTTTAATAATCCTTTACAAGGTTTCTATCGGTTTTTGCAACCTCCGCCAGATATTGAATTAAATTTTAATTCTTACCCAGACCAAAGAACCAATTGGAACGCTGATATTCATCTTATATCAACTTATGCATTTTTGTCAGAAAATGAAGTAAAATCTTTTGCTGCGAATGAGCAAAAATATTTAATTAGAGATGTACATGAATATAAGTTTTACAATGTAACTGGAAGTCAGCGAGTTATATTAGACACTCTTGGAATGGTATCAAATTGGATGTGGTATTTCCAGAGAAATGACATAAATCTAAGAAATGAATGGAGCAATTATACAAATTGGCCTTATAATTATTTACCTTATCCTTCAATTGAAGCCACCTCAAGTACATATAAAATAACCAATCCTTGTAATCCCGATACAACTATAGGTCCAGGAGACAATCCTCCAGACGGATCAAAAACTGGGTTTTTTATTACACCTGAATACACCCCTCAAAATGAAAAAAATATTTTAAAAAATCTTGGAATATTAATGGATGGCAAATATAGAGAGAATGTTTTTGATGCTGGCATTTACAATTATGTAGAAAAATATGTAAGAACTGCTGGCAATAGTGAAGATGGATTATATTGTTACAATTTCTGTTTAAATACAACCCCTTTTGATTTCCAGCCAAGTGGTGCCATGAACATGAGTCGCTTTACAACAATAGAATTAGAATTTAATACAATTTATCCGGTATTAGACCCTTCTGCCGCATTTTATACTATTTGTGATCCTAATACAGGCACAATAGTAGGTGTAAATAAACCTTCATGGATTATTTATGATTATAATTATGATTTAACTTTATTTGAAGAGAGATTTAATATATTAACATTTATTTCAGGAAACGCTGGATTACAATACGCAAGATAAAATTAAATTATTATTTAAAAAAATTGATTTAAATAAATAATATTATACGACAACAATTGACATAATGAATTTGCAAACAAGATTTCCGATAACATATAATTTATGTAAAAAAACAGCTATAAACATCATATTTTGCCTTATTTAATTACTCAAAATGGAATTACATATGACAAACAAAAATTTCTATATTATCACAAGATGAAATTGATTACTTTGTAAAGTTGCAGATGGAAAACCCTGATATAGTAAATAAATGTTTTGACTATCTCATAGAAAATTTAGAAAATTTAGAAAAACAGATGGTAACACGACATAATAAAAAAACAAAAATAAAATCTCCTATGAATAATATTTATGAGACTCTTACAAGTACAAAATTATGTGACGACCAATTTATGATAGATAAGTGGGTATTATTTATTAAATCGCAGGGAGATTTTAATAAATTTTATTAAGACTTATTGTATTATGTAATTAAAGAAATTATAAACAAATTAATAATTTATATTTTTTCTAATTAATTAATTACCATCATTTGATGCGGGCAATCCACATTCTGTAAAGGTATTTGTAATGTTTGCCGAACATATCATGTTCCCTGGGTATTTTAATTTGTAACCATCTCGTTCATCATAAATTTTATTTAAATCATTCATTGCGTCGTCTAATGCTCTTGCTTTAATGCTAGAATTCATAGTTGTGCTTCCATCAGCCTTTCCAACTGGAATGACATCATTATATACGATTTCTGACATATCCATGGTGTCATTTTGGTCTTGCGCTATGCCCGGATTATAATTTTGGGTTTTTCTAAACCCTATACATGGCACTTCTACCTTTGTTTTTCCACATCCTTTACAACAATCATTATAAATACATTTATCTAAAGGACTTTGGCATTCATAAGCGCACTTCATAAAACATTTTCCATCGGGTCCTTTGTAAATAGATGATTCGCAATTGTTAGAGAGAAATCTAGGTTTAATACATCCTTTCATACAACGATTGTCAGAACATAATTTTACACCAATCGCAGGAGAACTTTCCATTCCTTCTTTGACTTTGTGAGAAATATAAAAAATAAAATAAAATAACATAGCAATTAAACCTAAAATACTTAACTGTATAAATAATTTTGTAATATTTTTCATATATAAAGAATTGACAAAATTAATTTATCTTTAAATATATATGTCGGAAGAAATTAGCCCAATAGATGAAAAAAAAAACAACCAGAATAATGAATCAAAACAAAAAATAAATTGGATGGGATTTTTAATACAAATTTTGATTAACATAGTAATAGTATTGCTGTGGGGTATTATAGGTTCAAACTTTGTTTATTTCATGCATAGTAATTTAGATGCTTGGTTTCCCGATGATCCAAACTTTCCGCCATACATGGAACGAAAAAGTGGATCATCTTTAATTGGCTCTATTAAATCAGCATCAAAATTTTTTAAAAAAAAACTTTCTGGAGGTAAATATGTAGATGGCTGTAGTCCTGTTTATGAAACAAGCGAAGCAACTGCTAAATTATTAGAACTTAAAGATAAGTTGGGAATGAACAAACTAAGTGCGCCATATGATGGTATAAGTGATGATTTTGGCATAAAACCATTATTTAGTAATATGTTTGGTTCATCTGCTAGATATTCCTATGTAATGGGTCGCCGATTATTAAAAACAATTTTTAGAGGGTTGCAAGGCATGGGAGGAAAGGGAGAAACTATTTTGTTTTTAATTTTCCCTTTGATTTTATTAGCAATGGTATTCCAGTTACCATTTGTGTTTGGATTTGTTACAACATTATGGGGAGAAATTACAAGTAGTAGTTATGGATGGTTTTGGACTTGGTTTTTCTTATTTGTATTTGGTATATCTTTATTATGGCCATTAGCAATTGGAATTACTCAGTCAATACAATTCGCGGTAACAATGTTAGTTTTGCCATTGTATGCTAACTTTGATATGATTAAAGAAATATTAGCATGTAACTCTCATTTATTAGGGGGAATATTTGCGTTATTAACAATTAGTGCTGCTGCGGCCAATTTGAATGGAATACTTACAATAGTTACAGCAATTATGATGTTTTTTTTATGGTATACTCGTAAATAAAAATAATAAATTTAATAAATTTAATAAATTAATAAAAATTAAATAACATTTTATAAATGTTATATAAACATAATTGTATATATATAGAATATCATGGTAACAAATAATAAAAAAAACAAAGATAGTAATACAAAATTACCATTTGTGAGCATATGTACCCCTACATTTAATAGAAGACCTTTTATTTCTGCTATGATAGAATGTTTTAATCATCAAGATTATCCAAAAGATAGAATGGAATGGATTATAATAGATGATGGTACAGACAAAATAGAAGACCTAGTATCAAATATTCCACAAGTAAAATATTTTAAATATAGCCAAAAAATGAGCCTTGGCAAAAAACGAAATTTAATGCATGAGAAATCAATAGGAGACATAATTGTTTATATGGATGATGATGATTATTATCCGCCCCAAAGAGTATCACATGCGGTGGAAATGTTAATTTCCCATCCAAATGCGTTATGTGCTGGTTCAAGTCGTCTATATATTTATTTTAAACACTTGGATAAAATTTGGGAATTTGGCCCGTATGGTCCTAACCATGCAACCGCAGGTACATTTGCGTTCAAACGAGAATTATTAAAGCAAACTAAATATGATGATACTGCTGCGGTAGCCGAAGAAAAAGCATTTCTTAAAAATTATACTATCCCATTTGTTCAGTTAGATCCTCTAAAAGTAATTTTGGTTTTTTCACACGAACACAACACATTTGACAAGAGAAAATTATTAGATATGCCCCATCCGACATATTGTAAACCATGTGAATTAAAAGTAGATAATTTTGTTAAAGAATCAAAACTTAAAAGATTTTATATGAATGACATTGAACAATTGCTTAAAAATTATGAGCCTGGTCGCCCAGAAATGAAACCAGATGTTTTGAAGCAAATGGTTGAGATTGAAGACAGACGTAAGAGAGAGTTAGAAAAATATAATAGCGGTTTTATAACGGTTCAACAACCAGGAAAACCATCATTAAATTTAAATTCTGAACAAGTGGTAGACCTTCTTAGAAAACAAACTTCTGAGATATTTAAATTAAATAAACAAGTAGAATCAAATAATTTATTTGTTAAGTTATTGAAAGATAGAATAACTGAAAAAGATATTATTATAAATGATCTTAAAAATGAAATTAAAAATTATAAACCGTGTGAAAGTATAAACATTTCATTAAATGTGGTAGAGAGAACAGATTTGATTTCGGAGGATGAGACAGAAATTAATGAGGATAAACTTTTGAGGGAAATAAATGAAGAAAAATAATTTATAAAATAAATCATAAATTATTTTTTATTGAGTTGTTAATTAATTTATTATTATTTAATTTATTCTTCTTCTGTTACAGGTTCAACCTCATCTACTTCGCAATCTTCCTTTGTGTATTTATCTAAATACCTATATATTCTATTAATGTCAAGTTTTCCAATTTCATAATTTTGTAATTGTTCATAAATTTCATCATCTGTAAAATTATTTCGGAGTTCTAAAAAATAAGAAAATGTATCTTTTTTATCGCTTCCTAATTGCTGACACAAATTTTGAATAAATAGAGAATTATTATATTCAGTACTATATTTTGTAAGAACTTTTGTAAATCTGACTTCAGTAGGATTAAATTTTGGTTTAGGTTTTTTACATGTTTCATGATAAATTTTATTATTATAGAAGGTTTTAATGAGAGAACTCATTTCATTAAATTGCCATATTTGTTTTTGAAATGTAATGCGATCAATGAAATCTGCATAGCATATATTGTCTAGTAATTTCAAATACAAAGGTACACTATGATTTTTTGGTGTTTTTGCCAAAACATCTATTATATTTTCGTGCCATAATAAACTCACGATTGTTCTATCGGTTTCATTCATTATTGTAATATGTTCTTCTAATGAAGCCGGTGAATTAATTAATTTTTTAGTAATTTCTTTTGTGTCTTCATTATATGATTTAGGTTTAAAAATATTTTGTATAATCTCATTTTTAAGTATACTACATTGATTTTTATAAATATCGTCAATGGACATTAGTTTTCGCAAATCCCCTTGAATAAATTTGACTATATTACAGTGTAAATCTTGCTCTAATGTTGGCATTGTCATTTTCATGATGTTTTTAATTTGAATAGTGGTTGGTGTTTTTAATTCAAATGTTTCACAAACCTTCATTAATTCTTTAATTTTTTTATCCATGTGATAATTGCTAATACATATAATGGGATTAAATGTGATTTCTTCTAATTTTTGTTTTTTTGTTTTTTTGGGACGAATTAATTTAATTAAACTATTAATTCCACCTTTATCACCATTATTCATGCCATCAATTTCATCCATTACTATTGCTATTTTCTTTACTTTTTTTTGAAACATACTTATAACATTTTTATCTGACATATTGTGTTTAGTAATATTGTCAATCACATTTTTATTTCTAATATCACCTGCGTCATACTTAACCACATCGTAATTTAATTCTTTTAATATATCCATTACAAATGTAGTTTTTCCAGTACCTGGCGCTCCATATATATAAATACTTCTCTTGATAAGAAGGTTTGATTTATTTTTATCAAAATCGGTCAAAATGTCTTTAATGTTTTGTGCTATTTTAGTTCTATCTAACATTTCATTAAATTTTAATTTGTCCATCTAATAGAAGTATTAATTATGTTTTTATGTTGTTTTTCATTTATGCCAAATATTTTTATATATTTATCATTTGTAAGTAATTTATTTAGACAATCAATTGAATCATTCTCATTACAATAATATATTAAAAATTTAATGTAATTAGAAAAAATCATATTTTTATATCTATATTTTTTCATAAATAACCATTTATTAAAATTTTCATTTATTAATTGCTCAAATGGATAATAATGATTTTTTTTAATTATCTCTCTTATGTAATGTTCTAATCCAGAAGTTTTCACATTCATTGACATATTCAAAATCATCGGTCTAATTAAATGATGAAACTTATCATAATAATATTTACTTAACATTATTTTTTTGTAATTAGGCAAAAAATCAAAAATAATAGAGTTAAGCTCATTCGGCAATAGTGCTATTTGTTTCATAACCTCCATTATAATAACATGATGTTATTTCTTTGTTACAGTTTTGTTAATAAATTAAACAGTTTGTTTGGAACATGTATCAGTGTTATTAGTGATGCCGTCCCATGTTAAGTCACATGATCTTGCCCATTTAGATTTATTGCACAACCCTCCATCCCCCAACCAAGGAAAAACATTAAAATTCATGGTTTTAGCACATTCGTTTCTGCCTAAATTTTTAACATTTAAACATACATTATTAGTTCCATCGTTTTTGGCTATCCAATAATCCGGGCAATCTCCTAATACAGGCGGGAAACCGTCATTAGTTTTTGATTTATATAAGGCGTATCCGATAACTACTAATACAAGAACTAACATAACTAATGCTATGATTACTACAGTTTTTTGAAATGTCATTATAATTTAATTGTATATAATTTTTTCTGGTTAATTATATATAATGTCTTATGATTGCCGAAGTTCTAATGGAAGAATAGATATAGAAGGTCCTAATACAGCGACTAGATTTTCAATGATGGACAAAATACCTGTTAATGATTGTACTTCATTTAGGGACGCTCTTAATGGAAATTGGAATGATACGACACTTTCATTATCATTTTTTTGTGAAAAAAATATTGAAATTTTGCAAAATGGAATACGGGCAGGTGTTTATAAAAAATCTAACGGACAATATTTAATAGACCGTCAAGATTGTGACGTTCTTAAAACAATTATGCGAGGAATTTATTTACAAAATTCTGTAAACATTCCTTACAATTATACTGAACAAATTGAAGGCCTGAATAAATTGGTAATTGAGTATTCAGTTCAACAGATTATAGGAGAAGCCGATGGTTACATGAAATATAAGAGAGATGCCAGTAACATGTATACATTATTACCCCCTCCAATGTTAGAAACAACCAAAGACAAGGTATTGGAATTAAAAAAATGGTTTTAAATATTAATTAAACTCATAATCATTAAATGAATAAATAATTTAATGATTTATTTTTAGATTTTTTAGATTTATTTTTTAATTTATTTATTTATTAGATTTTTTAACTTTTTTCTTGATACCTTTATCCATAATTTTAATCACTGGCATTTTTTCTGTTTTTAAACTAATGTATTCTTCCGTCAAATTATCTAATTCTTCAAGCCACAATTGATTAACATTTTTAGACATAAGAATTTCTAACGATTGAGTTTTACTATCACGGTCATTCATAATACGAGCAACATTTTCTTCAGATACGCTATCCATTGGCATTTTAACTAAATATTTATAATCATTATCATCGTCAATTTTGTCATATCCTTTATCTTCTAATATTTTAATAATTTCATCTTTTTTCTTTTTTCGTAGGTCAAGAGTGTCATCAATCAACTCTTGAATATAACGAGCCTTATTTCCAAGAAGCAATAATTCTTTTGTCATGGAATCAATCATATTTTGTTTTCTAATTTCATAAAACCCATAGCGAACTGGATAATAATCTTCAATGATTTCTTCAGCGCTGTCATATTTTTTTAGTTTCTCCTTTGCATCAAACGCGTGTATGTTTGTAGTTGTTTGTGTTGTATATAGTTTAAGCAATTTTTCTAAAGCATTACATCCGTATTCGTCTGTCTGACTTACAAGTTCTTGAATTGCCCCAGCATTAAATGTAATAGTAACATCAATAGTTACATCAGTGCTTAAATCTTTATAGTCTTTAATCATTCCCGCATTTTTTTTTATTTTTTTCCCTTTTTTCTCTCCATCTTTTCCTTTCTCCACCTTTTCTGGTTTGGCATTTGCCATATTAATTAATTCTTCTAGATGTTCCTTAAAATCATCTGTCCAAAATCCAACCGGAAGTTCAGTAACACGAATGCTATTTGCGTCTAAAACTTCATAACATCCTTTTATCAAATATTTATTTTCATTTATGATAGAAATTGCTCCATTAAATCCTTCATAATAAGGTCTAATTTTAATCGTGTCTTCATTTCCATTAAGTTTATTTTTAATATAATTAATAATGTCCAATACATTGTAGCACATAATATCAGTGCTGAATCCGGTGCCAATGCCTTTGCTACCATTTACCAGAATCATTGGAATGATTGGTACATAATGAATTGGTTCTACTGAAACCCCATCATCGCTTAAATATTTCAATACTTTGTCGTCTGTTTCTTGGAATATCAATCTAGTAATGGAATTCAAATGAGTAAATATATATCTTTCACTCGCTGAATCCTTTCCTCCTTGTAGACGCGTTCCAAATTGTCCACAAGGTTCAAATAGATTAATGTTATTTGAACCTACAAAATTTTGTGCCATTCCTACAATAGCACCATTTAAACTTTGCTCACCGTGATGATACGCTGAATGCTCTGAAACATAACCACTAAATTGTGCAACTTTAATTTCTTTATTTAGATTTTTTTTAAATGCCGCAAATAATATTTTGCGCAAACTAATCTTGAGTCCATCCATGACATTTGGAATAGATCGGTCACAATCATACTTTGAAAAGTGAATCATTTCGCAATTTATAAACTCGTTGAATGACACGGCATTCTTACTAGTGTCTAAATATAATTCGCGATTATAATCTCCTAGCCATTCCTTTCTATCATCCGCGCGTTTTTTATTAAATACCATATCAATTGCATTTGTACTTTCAGCGCCATCGTGTCTAAATGTAACAAATTTTTTATGTTTAAAATATTCTTTAAATTCCTTCGCTGAACTTGTTCCCAATCCCTTGTAATATTTGGTTGTCCATCCTTTTGTATCGTTGTCATTTTTCCATTGCTCATATTCTCCATCATTGTAGAATACAAGTTTTTTCGTCCCCTTTATAGCGGTCAAAATCGGTGTATTCATAAACCCAATAAATCCTTCAATCTTTGACAATGATTCCCACTCGCTATCAAACATATTAAGTCCTAAACCTTTAATATGACTTCCGTCCAAATCTTGGTCAGTCATAAAGATAATACGACCATATCTAAGATATTTTTCTACATCTTTGTCTGTATAATTTTTACCAGTTTCTAAACCGAGTATTTGTTTGATTTCTTTAATTTCTTTATTTTCTGATATTTTTTTCTGTTGTTCACCACGTACATTTAACAACTTTCCTCTCATAGGATAAACGCCAATATAATTTCTATCATCTGTAGATAAGCCTGATACAATACCGGCTTTTGCTGAATCTCCTTCACAAAATATAATTGTACATTCTTTTGACTTGTTTGTGCCTGCATAATTTGCATCAATTAATTTTGGAATTCCTCTAATGCTCTTAGTCTTGGAACCATCTGTTTTTTTAGCAGCCTTGTGTTCCTTTACCTCTGTAAGTGCACAAGCAGCATCCATTACTCCCATTTTGGCAATTTTTTCTACAAACTTATCAGACACTACACACGTAGAACCAAAATTTGTAATATTTGTTGTCATATTGTCCTTGGTCTGACTATCAAATGCTGGATTTTCAATGTCACACCTAATGAATACCATAATTTGTTCCTTAATCGTTGTGGGTTTAACATCTATTTTTTTCTTTTTACTGATAATCGCTTGAAGTTTTCTAACAATTTGATTTACTATGTATTCTACATGTTTTCCACCTTTACTTGTGAATATGCCATTAACAAATGATACTTGAGCAAATTCTCCATTAGGCGCTAGACAAACAGCATATTCCCATCTTTCATTCGCTTCTTCATAAACACGAACAGTATCATCCTTATTGCCAATATAAAGATCTACATATTTTTGAAATGTTTGGACTGGAATAATATCTGAATTATATTTAACTTTTACACTTTTATCGGTGACTGCAGCGATATCGCATACGCGTCGGCGCAATAGTTTAATGAAATCTTCGCTTAAACCTGTAAGCCCAAGACGTTCATAATCGGGTTTAAAAACCACCTTAGTATATGGTTTGCTCTTAGTTTTTGTAATTGTAGGTTTACTAATAACAGAAAGGTTATCACTAAATTCTTGGACATATTTCAGTCCACGAACATGGTCAATGGTCTCAATCCTACCATAAGTAGACCAAATTAAAACAAGCTTAAATCCGAATCCATTTTTTCCACCTACGATTTTTTTCTCAGTTTTATCATAATTCGTAGATGTACGAAGATGTCCAAAAATTAATTCTGGAATCCAAATGTCGTATTCAGGATGTTTAGCAACATCAATTCCATTGCCATCATTGACAAGAGTAATTAATCCGTCATCACTAATCCCAATATCAATGCTTGTTACCGGAATAATATTTTCTTTACCAGACAGAATTGATTGTTTACATCTCACCACATGGTCGCGACAATTAACAACACCTTCATCAAATAGTTTATATAGACCCGGATTAATCATGACATTTTTACTAATAATTTTCCCTTCTTCAAGAATATAAGAGTCGCATTCTACATTTTCAATGGACCCAATATACGTATCAGGTGCATCAAGAATGTGCTGACGATCGGTTTTCTTTTGATATTGTTGAGAAAGAGCTGCTTCAGCGGACATTATGATTCGTGTATTTATACTTAATCATTTGTATTTAAACTATTTCAATTTTCATTTTTATAATTATATGAAAAAAATCATAAAATAATTCATATAAAAATTAATATATTAATTATTTTTTATTTTATTTAATTTAATTTAATTTAATTTAATTTATTATTCAATGCATAAATTAATTGAATAATTAAAGCCATTATTAATACAGAAATAAACATTGTATTAGTTATATTTTTAATGAGTAGATTATGATTGTATTCATTAATTAAATTTTTAACCATATAAGTACCTTCTAGATTGTATCCACATTTATTTTTATAATATTCACGTGTACCTACGCCAGCAATCACCGCAATTTTAGTAAAATTATTTGAGACGGCTAATTCTTCTGCAGTTTTAACTAATAATTTTCCATAACCTCTATGTTGAGATGATTTTAGATTATTTTTATTTCCTCCAACTCCAAGAGAATAACCATATACATGAACCTCGCGTATCATCGCGCATCCTTTTAATTCTTTAATAATGTCACCCCCTGCGTTTTTGTCAATTCTTAATCTACAAAATCCAATAACTCCATTGTAAGTATCTAAATTTCCTGACCAATAAATTTTATTTCCTGTAAACATAAGATTAAAGTAATATTTCATCAAAAACCAGTAATATCCCATTTTGTGCTCGGTTGTTTGTTTGTTTGATTCAATTGAAATGTAATATTCGGTTCCATTGGATGCAGAATATTTTCTAACTACTAATTTTGCATCATTCATTAAATCATGATTATCTCCAATTTCCATACAACGAATACATCTACATTTAGTTCCTTCTAATTTCATTTCATCTGCAATCATTTGGCGCAAATTACTTTTTTTATCATATCCAGCCTCAATTGATGAAGATGGAATATCACGAACAAGACGTTGAATTCTTACCCATGGTTGAATATTAATTTTATATTTTTTTAAAACCATTACAAGTGACCTAATATTTTTTTCAGCATATGGAACGTACTCTCCCTTGTCATACCAATCTGCTATATCAGATTTAACAATTAGGTTTGGATCATTTGATTTGCATACTGCGGTTGGGTAAATTTTAACATCGTCAAACTGTAGGTCAGGTGAATTAGTTGCTTCGCTAAACATCCATTCATCTAACTTAGGGGAAGAGCCGGGCAAATCAGGCATTAAATGACATACTACTTTGAATCCGGTTTGCTTTAATATTCTAATTGCCTTAATGGTGTCTTTAGTAAAACAATCACGATTAATTTTGCTTAAAATCCCGTCATCATAATGTTGTACTCCAATTTGGACCCTTGTAACTCCCCATCGCCTATAATCTTTAATAGACGTACGTGTAATAAAATCGGGACGTGTTTCAATTGTCATTCCAATTATTCTATATTTAGATGTTTCATTTATTTTAACTTCATCATCAAATGGCATTATCTCTCGTTCATTCCCGTAAGTATTTGCCGCATAATAAATTTCGTGCATTACTTGTTCACGATAATCATATGAATATGATTCCCATGTACCTCCTGACAAAATCATTTCTAATTTATAGGAATTCTTATTATCATCTGAAACAATAATATTGCCAGTTGATATATATGCTCTAATTCTATCCCACAGTTGTCCTTTTACATCAAATTTATATTTGAGTGCGCGTAGCATCGCTGGTTCGGATGATAGATATGACTTCGGTTGTGTAGGAACTCCTTCAAGATTAGTTTCAGTAGGACAATATGAACAATTTTTAGGGCAACTAAATTTATCAGGTTTAAGTGTAATAGTTGAAACAAGAACACCCGAACGAGAACGTGTAGATTTTTTAATTAAAAAGCGACCCATTACATGATTTAATTCTGGAAATTCTTCTGTTAGAAAAGTTTCATAAATATAACGCATATGACTTTTTGTGGGTGATAATTTATATTTATTTCTTAACTTAGACATTGTTTTATTAATTTCGTTATCTTTTGGCTTAATCTCAGGAAGACCAATGTTTTTTAATAAATCTCTTACAAACATTTTAAGTTTATTCTCGTCTGGAAGAATAGGCACATTATTAGAAATTGTTTCAATGTCGTCCATCATATTGTTATTGTGATTTGTATAGTTATTAATTAAAACTAATTAATTCAATTTTTTTAAATATTTATAAATTTTAAATATGTTTTTTAATAATAAAAAATTGAAATAAACTTTATTAATTAAATTACACTCAATTCAACCTCAAATGACAACTCAACAATTAATCAGTGAATTCGGCGACGATTTATTAAATTTTAAGGAATACATGGATTACAACGCATCCATTCGTAATATTTCCATTGATTGTTTTGAAAAACAATTTTCAAAAGGTTCAGACAGATTAAAATCTTGGTTATTGCTATATAATCACTCTGCATATTGGCATCCGATTAATAATAAAAATAAAATTCGTGATCCTATGTTTGAATACATGGAACATAGTAAAAAAATATTTTGTCTAACGGTTGCGATGATTGTTTTTCAAGTTTTTGGAGATGGTAATCACCGAACAGCTTATTATTTCTATGAAAAAAATGTAGGATTTCCTTTATCAACTGAAGTTAAAAATGAAATTAATAGGTTCCTATCATTTCAAGAATTCTCAATGATTAATTTGAATTCTGAATTTATTAAAAATGTTTTATGTATTTTGAAATAGATATAGTTTAATAATACAATTTTATAGAAAATTTACAATAATAGATGCGCAATCACTATTGGTCACGTTGTTTGATAAATAATTATAAATCCAATTGATCTCGCTTTGATGAGCGCGATTAAAATACCTATGCCAATGTGTAAGTTCATTTTTAATTCGTGTAATATTGTGAAATGCGTTGCCATTGCGTTTTACTTCAATGAAATTTTTATTATGCAACCTATATTTTGTTCTCTCTTCGTATGCCACATAATTTTCTATGTCTGGGAAATCAATGCTCTTGTATATTTTATCTAAATGCTCATGTTCACACCACAGTAGTGTATGCCATCTACTAGAAATTAAGTTGCATTTACAAATGTTATGGCTGTTTTCAATAGCCAACATAATTTTTTCAACATTTTTTCCAATTGAATAGTAGAGCGGAACCACATTTTTATTATTTTTTAAAACATGATAATATTTTTCAACAAACTCTAGCATTTTGAATATAGAACCGCATTGTTCCCCGTAATAGAATATTATTTTATTTTTTAATTTTTCGGCTGATTGGGCCAATTCGCTGTTGTTGATGCAATTTATAATTTTACCGGAACGTAGTCGCATTCCCTCTTCACTTGAGCAATAGAACTGAGTAAATTTCATGTATGAAATATGATTTGTAATTTAGGAATTATTTATTTTTTAATTTGTGAAAAGTATTTCAATTTTTAATTAATAATATAATACAATTTATTATTATATTATATGATTAATATTACACGTTTATTGTATTATATTAATATTAATACAATACATATATAATGTCAAGCGGAATTGGTAGAAAGTATAATCCCGGTTTAAGTGCTTGGTATAAATGCGAAGGAACATGTCCTGACCCTAATACATATGCTTATTTTAAAACATTTACTGAGATTAATGAAAATGGTGAACGAGTAGATGTAATAAGAAAGGTTCCAGTTACACCAAATTGGCAAAGATACAGTGACTTGATACGAACTTCCACATTTTATACTGCTGGACAAAGTTTAAAATATGCCAATAGACCTACAAATGAATACGGTTCGTGGGCAGGAGCGCCTGGTGGTTATGGACAACCTCCTAGAAATCAATTTAATTAGCCTTGCGTTAATATTTAGAAATATATTTTTTTCTCTCATACATTTATAAATGAAAAGAGTTTCCAAAGGCAACGACGGTAAATACCATATCAATGGTAAGGCTTATGAAATGTTGATAGGTTCACGTGCCCAGGTTCATCATGGAACCGCATACAAGACTCCCGGAAATTTGACTAAATCTCAAATTCTTATGAACAAGAATGGAAGAATTGTATCGGCTAAGAAGCATGCTACTGCCAAACGCGAAAAACGTCTTGAAAAGGCTGGCTACTTCACTCGCAAGGGTCAATTTGGTTTTGTTCAAAAAAATGGTACTCGCAAGAGTAGATCTAACAAGAGACGTTCCAGTCGTTCTCGTAAATAAATAATATTTGATTTATTTAGTTTAGTTTAATGTTTATTAATTAATTATAATTTATATTTTAATTAATTAAATTTATATTTTATAACTTTTTTAATTACTCCACCAAGAAGGTAAAATAATATTGTCAATGTCAATATGTATATCTCCAATATACTCTAACGCAAATTTTTCAAAATATTGTTTGCTTACTCGGTAAGCTTTATTTGAATACAATTTACAATAATAATCATAAATGTTATACAAACTCTCAGTTGTGTTAATATCTTTATTAGTTGTTTTAAAATGTTCTAATGCTGTAATGATTTCAGTTTTCTTATCCCACAATTTACAAGTATAATTCTGAATATATTTATCGTCTTCTATTATAGTATCGGGATGAAAATGTTGTATTAAATCTAAAAGCATATCTTCATTGATTGAGTATGCAGTTTTTCCAGCCCAAGATTTAAACATGTTGCTTATTTCGTCAATTTCTAATTCAGTCTCATCTTCATCTTTTATCATAGTTTCGTCCCAAAATTTCATAAAACTACTGACTTGTGGCAATAACACACTTGTAATATTATTAAATGAATCAGTTTCATCATTGTATTCCAATTTTTGAGAAAGTAAAGTTTTTAATTTAGCATTAAATGCGATGTTTGGTACATTCATGGTATCTAAAAAATTTTTCCATAAATAAAACATGTTTTTCCATTTAACCGACACTCCTACACATTTTTCAATTGATTTATTAATAAAATTATCTACAATATTTTCCAAATCATTATTTTTTAAATACAATGAATGATTAATTAATGTAATATTTCCAGAGTTTTCTAAAAATTTGTCAGAACATCCATAACGGTTGGAATAATAACACGCAACGCATAGAAAATCCAAAATGTGTTTGGATAAATCACTATCTAATGTAGTTTTTTGTGATATATCATTAATCATTATTAAACGACAATCTTGATAATTGTGATCATAATACTTATATTTTATACAATTAAATATGTGAGTTATTCCTAACATATCATATGCTTGTCTTAAGACATCCATGCATATACCTTTTGCCCTAGGAGATATAATATAAATTAAGTTCTCATTTTTTCTAAGTATACTATCACCAATTAATGTTAAAAAATATTTAGCCCCGTCTTTGTCCTTAAATACAGAAGGATGAAGTTTATTTATTACATATTGAATTGTATTTGTTTCTGGAATAGAATTTAATGGCGAAATTTCTTTTATTTGTTTAATAATATTTATTTTGGTTTTTTGTTTAAGTGGCAATAGATTTTGACCTTCTGTAATTGAAATTAATATTTCATGTTGTATGTAATCTTCTTTATAAATAGAATAATGCATTCCATCATAATTAAAAAATAATTCTGTGTTTGGACAATAAGAATAATTATGTGTTTGTAAAAATTTTGAAACAAACATGTCCTTTTCTTTATTAATTTTCTCTCTTTGTTTGTCTTTTTCATCTTTTTCTTTGAGATTTTTACGTATTACACTTGCCAGATTAATTACATAAGATGACATTTTATTTAAAGCATATGTATTATCTTTGTATTCTAGAAAAAGGTCACTTAATACATTGACGCATCCAGCCCATGCTTTAACATATTCTTCATCAGATACAACATATTCTTCAGTTTCAACGGATTTAATCTGTTCAACATTCATTTATTTAATTTATAAGTTATTTTTATATATTATTTATTAATCTTTATTTTAATTTAACGCGTTAGTATTTAAAGATTTTGGAAATATTAAATATAAATGTCTTTGTCTGATAATAAGTCAAATGTCCTTGAAATTAAAACTGTTCAAATCGCTCCGTTTAGAACTCTTATGACCGCGCTAAAAGATATTCTACTTGAAACTAACATCACCTTTCAAAAAGACGGCATTCGCATTATTAACATGGACAAATCTCATACTATTTTAGTTCATTTATTTTTAGACTCGGCAAATTTTGAACAATATAATTGCTCTAAAGATAAAATTGTAATAGGTGTAAACATGTTTCATTTGTTTAAACTTATTAATACAATTGACAATGATGATACACTTACAATTTATATTGAAAATCAAGACTATAATGACGGTATTGTTTCTTATCTTGGATTAAAATTTGAAAATGGAGAAATTAAACAGTGTAAGACTCAAAAACTTAAATTAATTGAACCTGATAGCGAGGAACTAGAAGTACCTAATGTAAAGTTTTCTTCTATATTGAACATGCCATCAACAGATTTTCAGAAAATTATCCGGGATCTTTCTTGCATTTCTGATAAACTAGAGATTAAGTCGGTTGGCAATGAATTAATATTTAAATGCAGTGGACAATTTGCTAATGCCGAAATTCGCCGAACTGAATCAGATGGAAACATGGAGTTTATACAAAAACAAGATAGTTCTAAGATTATTCAAGGAGAATTTTCTCTTAAAAATCTAGGATACTTTATTAAATGCACCAACTTATGTAATCAGATTGAGATGTATTTAGAAAATGATTTGCCATTTGTAGTAAAATATGATGTGGCAAGTTTAGGAAGCATTAAATTGTGCTTGGCAAGCCTACCATCATCTTAAATTAAACTAGTAGCAAGATTTTTTGTTACTATCATTTTATTTGTTAAATCTTCTGTTTTAGGTATTATTAAATCAAGTTCTTCATTATGTTTAATTAAATACTCATTAATTTTTAAACCAATGAAATGTAATTTTATTAATTCGTTTTCTAACTCAGATAATTCTTTATCTTCGGTGTCAATTGTTTCTATAAAATGTACGTTTGAATCATTGTAATTGAATTTATTATTTGACATATCATTAAATTCTTCATTACATTCATTTTCATTTGTTTTATTTGCTTCACAAATCACTTTTGGTTCAATTGCGGTTCTAGTAAAAAAATTTATTATCCATCCAAACCAACTCATTTTTCTTAATATCCTAATTGTATTTGATAGATAATAATCATTGTATTCTAATTTATTATCTGTTTGTTTTATTAAATCACCTTGAGATGATAATGATGTAATAACATTGTTGCCTATTACATTTGTCTCTTGTGCACATTGACTTATAGATTTAATGTTTATTCTAGAGGTATGAACATTATCATTCATTTTAATAATTATTATATAATATTAATAATAATTATTATTATTTGTTATTTAATACTCAGGATTATGTTTTTTGAATAAACATCCCTGAGAACTAATATCATTAACTTCTCTAATTATGTTTGGATTCTGATGATTACAATCTGATAGCCAAATCTTAATAATGCAAAAGTTTTTTTTAGGTGAAATTGTAATCCCATTAATAAGTGTGCTATGCGTCGGGTTCATTGCTAAATTTTCTCCAATTAAAGTATAAGCCAATTGCTTCCATGTGTTAGCAACTGTTTTGTTACTAATTTTATAAGAGAAACATCCACCATTTCTATTTTTAGGGTCTTCCCATAACGGTTGAATACCGTCCTTCATAATAAACAGCATGCAATTCTTAACCATCTTCTCGGGAATAGTTTCAAATAATACAATTGATTCTTCTACTGTGGACAATTTATAAATGTTTTTATAACTTTTAAATGTCCAATCAGTGTCATGTGGCAAATGCGCCCAAAAATGCCATGAAGAATTTAATTTATGTTGTTCATTAGAGAGCTCTTGAGTATTCATCCTATTTGCGGGAGACCCCATTATATATTCTAGTATCAATTTTTTTTATATCCTTTTAACTAAATGTTTACGTTTGTATCATTGTTAACTTAGAACTTCCTAAATAATAGGAAATGACCAACCTAAAATTCCATAATCCAAAGGAGATTCAGTTGGTTCAAGTTCGTTTGTATCATTTTCTATTTCGTTTTCTATTTTTTCAATATCTTCATCAGTTTCATTTTCATTATTTGTCAAATCCAATGCTTCATTAGTTGTTTTTTCTATTTTTACACTAGGCATATCTAACATCATAACGAATTGGTCTTTATTTTTTTTATTAACCACATATGAATTGCTACGTATCAAAATAAAATCGCCATATTCTAATGTTAACTCATTAACATCATTGTCTAATAGATTAATTTTGTATGATTTAATATCGTTAATGTCAAAATCATTTTTAAAATATTTTTTGCAATACCAATTTACAAAAGGTACCTCAAAAACTTTATTTAAATTTAAACAAAAATCATTAATTTCAAAACTCTTTTTAATTATTTCATCATTTTTTAATGTAAATGAAATTTGACAACACATAAACGATACACTTGTATGCACACAACAAACATCAACATCATTTCCTTCGGGGATGTCATTTAAATCATTTAATATCATTGTTCTTTTACTGTTCAAATGAAATAAAATAAAATCATAATCCGGTGATTTATAAATCATAGATTTATTTTGATAAGATGCTATTTCATTGCCATCTTTTACAAAAACAATTCTTATTTCATCCGCGCGAAATAAATCTATCATGTTATGTATTGGAGTATAAATCCAATTTTTAAACGGAGGCATTATGTGATTATTGTAAAAAATATTAAGTTTTCCGTAAATTCTTAAAAATTCCCAACAAGATTTAGTTACCACATCTTCAACGTCGTCATATGTCCAATTTTGTTCTATTACTATGACATAAATAGCATCCATTATAGCAGCGCATGCGGCAACATTAACAATGAATAAAAATATGTTTAAAAGTGATTCAATCATATTTATTAAATGTAATAAATATTTAAGTTTATTTAATATATTAATTATAATTATTGATATCATCTGGAGTTCCAGAATTATAAATGGTTGGATCATATTCATTATGATGCGTTTGTTTTCTTTTTTTGTCATTTATTACTACATCTTTGTTGTCAGAAGGATATTCAACATTGTAATCAAAATTTCCTTTAGATGGAGATAAACCAAATACAAACAATAACATAGATGTTATTATAGTCATTAAAATAAATGGAATGAAAACTAGCATCCAAGCAACTACACTTAAACCACTAGCACACATAATATTTAACACTATGGTAAATACTATCATTACTATAAATTTAACTATTGCTGTATTATACATGTTTTTAAATATGTCAATTATAATTTGAGTTAATGAAAAACCTAAATACAATAAAGCAGGTGGGCATAAATTATCCAACATTATACATTATGAATAGAAATTTATAATTTACTATATATATTTCATTTGAACATAGGCGTACCATCTTCTAATTTCCCAATACATGCACCAATTTCACCATTATTTTCTTTTATGTAAATATTACTATTCGTGATGTTATTGACGTAATAATTAATATTACTAATTTCTATTTCAACTACTTCTTTTTCGTCCTCTTCCTCCTCTCCCTCTTTCTCTCCCTCCTCTTCCTCCTCTTCCTCATCTTCTTCTTCCTCTTCTTCCTCATCTTCTTCCTCATCTTCTTCTTCCTCATCTTCTTCTTCTTCCTCATCTTCTTCTTCTTCCTCATCTTCTTCTTCATCTTCTTCCTCTTGGTTATTAATATTTTTTTTCTTATTATCTTCATCAAGACCAAACCCAGAGATATAAACGTTTTTAACATGTTCATCTAGATCAACAATCTCATCCTTTTCTTTTTCTACAATTTTAAACTCAATAAAATTATTTGTTTGTTCTGATAATGTTAGTTGACATTTATTGCATTTTTCGTTTTTAATATTATTTATTTGTTCTTGTAAATTATTATTATTTATTTTTTGTTCAAGTTCAAATATTTTTTGTTCAAGTTTAAATATTTTTTGTTCAAAATACATCATTTTGCAATCAGTGAATTGGTCTGATACATAATCATTATTTTTTCTCTCAATTGATGACTGTAATGCGTTACGCAACGCATTTGATACTATACCAACAATTTTATCAATTTCATTATTATTCATTCTTATATATTATTAATAGTTAAGTTTCGTTTATTTCCATTTAAATATAATAATTATAGTTTAATATATGGACGTAGTACTAAATGAAGATGAAATTGAGATTGTTTTGAGGCAAACTACATTGTCTCGTGATGAAGTCGTAGAGAGATTGAAAAATAATGGAAATAAATATTTAACAGTAATTGAAGATTTTATGGGAATTGATAAAAATAAAAATAAAAAGGAAAACATCATTACATTAAATCAACAAATATACAAAGAAATAAGGATTGTAATGGATGATGCTGCGGCCCAGTTTAAAATTAATAATTTAAGTTAATAATATTTATATTATATTATATAAATGGTAACTTGTTGTCGTCATAAAAAAAAAGATAAATCTTGTAAACGAACTAGTGATAACAAAAAATTTAAATTACCTCGCAGATTTAGTAAAAAAAAATGTATGGGTAAAATAAAAGGATTTTCAATGAGATCTTCATGTGCACCATATTCAAATTGTAAAACGCTCAAAGGAGGAAATCGCCCTTCCGAATATCCACAACTTTCTAACATGTTAATTGAACCATACTCTCCAAATTATAATTATGCCGATCTTACAAATTTAAGAGTAGAACCATACAGCAATTCATCTAGCGCATCATCATTTGTTGGTGGAGGAAATCGTACAGCAGTTTCTGTATTAGCAACTAACAATAATGGTGTAAGAGGTACTATTTTATTTACTGAAACTAATGCCGGATTAAAAATAGATTATGACATTGATGGGCTTGGTGATGGAAAACACGGTTTTCATATTCATGAATATGGTGATTTGACAGATGGATGCGAAAGTGCTTGTTCGCATTTTAACCCTTTTAATAAAAAACATGGAGGTCTAAATTCGCCCGAAAGACATGCCGGAGATTTGGGAAATATTATTTCAAAAAATAAAAAATCAAAAGGTACAATCATGGACCAACTTCTATCATTAGATTTTACTAAAAAAACTTGTATAATAGGTCGAATGATTATTGTACATAAAGACGAAGATGATTTAGGTTTAGGAGCAAATGAAGAATCATTAAAAACTGGCAACGCAGGTAAACGTGTTGCTTGTGGAGTGATTGGATTAAAAAGTAAGTGTTAATAAAATAAATATTAATAACATTTTATAAATGATATTAATTATAATTATTTATTTCCAAAGTTTTCATTAACTATAGAATTTTTTGTTTGTTTGGTAACATTACGGCGAAGTTTATATTTAGACGCAGACGGAATAGAATTATGATTTATAATAAAGTCATCGTTGTCTTGATGTAATTCAGGTAATTGTCTAGTAAGAGGTTTATCAACAACCAATAATAATCTCTCATTCTTGAGAAGTTTTCTATATTCTTGAATAGTTAAATTTCCATAATATTTATTTAAAGTGTAAAAAGGATTCGGTGCCGGTTTTACGTTTTTTTCATAATTGTATATTTTGCAATAAATATGATTTAATAAATGATATCTCTCAAATTTAGATGCTGTATCAATGTTTTCTTTCATTAAGAATGCTGTAGCACATTCTGGACTACAGAAACATCCATATACGTGATATGTATTATTGAGTTGATAGCGAGGAATAAAAATAGGAGGATTGTCAAAGTCACATGTACACCAAAAACAAGCTGATTTTTTATCAGATACATCATTATTATGTAAACAATTTTCAAGTTCAGCAAGTTTTTTCCATATATCTTTTACATTGTCGCAGTCTTCTTGAGAAACATCAGTTGGTTGATTAATAAATCTTTCGACATTTGAAACTTTATTAGTTTCATCATTATTTTCAGTTGGTTTAATAAAATCATATGATAATTCTTTATTATTCTCAAATGAAAAACCATCTACATTTTCATTTGTTCTTGACGTTGAATCTAATTCCAAATTTGATGAAGAAAAAATGTTTTCGTCAACGTCGGCAATACTACATTTTAAATGTAATATTATATTTTGCTTATTGGGTTCATCATCTTCGTCTTTAACTTGTTGTTTTATAATTTTACCTCCTTTTGGTTTTCTTCCTCTTTTTTTCGGAATTTTTGGAAGAGAATTACTTTCATCATCATGTAATACAACTTCTTCTTCAGGTACAACACTAGACTTAACAATTAAATCCTCTTTTTTTTTATTTATTTTTTTATCACCGACCTTTTTTTCTAATGACATATAAATTATAATAGTTAAATTAATTTAAATAGTTTTATTAAATGTTTAAAAACTTATTATCCAGATTCTACATTTACACTTCCAATTTGTTTTTTTGAATAAATTTGATAACAACTACGACAACAAGGTTTATAACAATCAGACCCTATTAGTACCTGTTCTTTATTGTCGTCCAATCGCAATGAGAACATTGCGTTTTTTCCACACATAGAACAAATTGACATTAGTTTTCTAATCTTATCGCACAACGGTATTAAATCTAAAATAGTTCCAAATTTTTGTCTATTAAAATCTCCATCTAGTCCACAAATATAAATTTCTTTATTATTATTTTCAACCATGTTTTTAGTCCAATCATAAAGGTCTTCAAAGAATTGCCCCTCATTTATCAAAATCACCTCTGCTTTATTAATTTTTTCACAGTTATTAACATCCTCCATTAAATCATATAATTTATTTGCCTGAATGCATGGTATCATTTTAAGATCATGAGTTGAAAGCATAGATTCCGAATATCTTTTGTCGCTAGAATGATTAATAACAGCAACGTTAATGTCTGACAAGATGCATATATTATATATATCTAATATTTTTGAGGTTTTTCCAGAAAACATAGGTCCTATAATTAGTTCAAGATATCCGCTCATTGTTTGTTTATTTTCATTTAATTGTTTATGTTAATTTCAAATCAATTTTAAATTAAAACTAATTTTAATTTAAAAAACTTAATTATTTAATAAACTTAAAAACCCAATACTTATATTAATTAAAATGAATGAAAATATTTCTATTCCTTGGGTTGAAAAATATAGACCAACTGATTTTAATAAAATTGTATTGGATCCTTTAAATAAAAAAATAATGGAAAATATACTTTCAAAAAATCATTTTCCTAATTTATTGTTATATGGTCCGCCCGGAACAGGTAAAACAACTACAATTATTAATTTAGTAAATGCTTATCAATGTATTTATAATCAAAAAAATAAAGGACTTATGATACATTTAAACGCATCCGATGAGAGAGGCATAGACATTATAAGAAATCAAATTAATTCATTTGTAAATTCGTCTGGACTTTTTAGTAAAGGTACAAAGTTTGTCATATTAGATGAGGTTGATTACATGACAAAAAATGCACAACAGGCATTAAAATACTTACTTCAATCATATAATAATAATGTTAGATTTTGTTTAATTTGCAATTACATTAGTAGAATTGATGAATCTCTCCAAAATGAATTCTTAAGACTTAGATTTAACCAACTTCCAGAAAGCGAAATTGTAAATTTTTTATCTATAATTAATGAAAATGAAAACATACAATTATCACCTATTACAATTAAATCTATACAAAAACTTTATAAATCAGACATTAGAAGCATGATTAATTATATGCAATCTAACCAAAATCTAATAGGGCATAGCGAAGTAATAGACAATGATGTATGGGAAGACCTAACTTTATGTTTCTTTGCCAACGAAAGTAGAGAGAAAATAATAGAAAGATTTATTACAATAAGTACAAAATATAACATAGAAATTAAAAATATTATTAAAGATTATTTAAATTTTATAATTCGCTTTAAACCTGTTTATGTAACTGAAGAATTTTTAAATTTTATAGAACACATAATGCATATTCAAGAACCAAACATTTCGTATTTATTAAGTTACGCAATTTTAAGATTAAATGGTTTGCTTCATGAATCATAGGAATTTATAATATTAAATGATATACATTGATTTGTTAGTTACATTTATTGGTTTACCCGAAAAAATTTCTATTCTCTCTAACAAACGACTTGTCCAGTTGTTTGGAGGAGAACTTTTATTTGGGTCAAAGCAATGCTGTTTTAAACAGTATTCTTCTTTGTTTGAATCCGAAATAAATGTTTTATTATTTATAATCGGAATTGCTCTAGAAGTTGTAACAGTTTGGGTCTCCGTGTACATTTGTTATATATAAAGAAAATAATTGAACTAGATTAACTTAAAGAAATAGTACGTAAATAATATAAAGACAAATGACCTCTCTATTAGACATTGATGATGATTGGGAAAATTTTTGCAACAACGATTTTGATGTGATGCCTCCTGATGTAAATATATCAGACATTGCCACAGAAGTTTTGGAAAATGGAGAACTTCCTAAATGCTCTGATATTTATATTTCAACAAAAACAAAAATTTCTTATTTGTCTCAACCAGTTAATTTAAAAGATACATTTTGGAAAATTAAAGTATCGCCATATCATACAGCGCAAAATTGTATTATTAAAAAACAAATGAAATTTAATTCATTTACTGAAGAAGATTTAAATGATGTAATGATGAGAGTTAAAAATGAAGATTATTGGGAAGAAAACATAATAACACGCATTGTAAATCCAGATGGTAGAATTAAATTTAAAGATATTCGCAAAATTAGCGTAGGATTGTGTAAAAAAGATATCCTTAGTTACAGAATTAAAAAAAAAAGCGCGTTTTATAATTGTTTTGTAGTCATAATGCGGATTAAACACAATGACGTTTTTAGAGAAATTCATATTAAGGTATTTAATACTGGAAAATTAGAAATACCAGGAATACAATCAGATGACCTACTTACTAGCGTATTAGAACAACTCATTGAAACATTAAAAACAATCATTTCACCGGACATTACATTTATGCCAGACAAAAACGAAACAGTTCTTATTAATTCCAATTTTAATTGTGGGTTCTATATCAACCGAGAAAAACTATATGATATATTAAAATATAAATATCATATAAATAGTGGTTATGATCCTTGTTCTTATCCAGGCATTCAATGCAAATTTTATTACAATAAAAAAACAAAAGAACAAACTGGACAGCAGCCAACAGAAGAAAACATAAATTCATACACCAAAATTTCATTCATGATATTTAGAACCGGAAGCGTACTTGTTGTTGGAAAATGTAACGAAGAATTATTAAATGAAGTTTATTTGTTTATCAAACTAATGTTACAAAATGAATATCTTAACATTTGTGGAATAACTCCGTGCAAATCAGATTTGAATTTAACTGCTAAAAAACGCAAAATTAGAAAAAAAACTATTATTACAAATTAACTTAAATCATGAGTAAAATCAATCTGAAAATAACCAATTAATTATCTTCTTATTAGAATTATCTATTAAAAAATCATCAAAACCTTTGCTATTTATTTTTTCAATTATTTTTTCTGAATTACTTAAATCAAAATTACTTGTTTGACAAGACATTTTTTTAATAAAAACATCAAATAAATTAAAAATTTTATTTATTTCACAATCCTTATTTTTAATAGTTTCAATAAAATGTTCTATTATTTTTAATTGTTCTATGTAATCTAACAGTTTACTATTTGTAAATAAATTAATAAGATTGTTTGTAACTCTTTGAACATTTATTGTCATTTCATTTAAAAGTGATGATTGATTGTCGCTAGGGAATTCATGATGCTCTATTAATACATATAAGAGACTATTATAAATTTTAATTAAATATGCAATTATATCCATTGCAATTTTATCATTATTTAATATTTTAAAATTAGACCTTTTTTCATTATTTATATCAAATATTGTTTTTTTATAAACAAACAAAGTTGAATCTTTTAATGTTAATTGCAACAATTGTTGGTTGTCTCCTGATATTTGTCCAACAAATTCAATGTAATAAAATAATGATTTCTGACAATGATGATATGTAAGTTCTAAATTCATTGTATAAAGCAACAACATTTTAAACACATGCGCCAATGTTTCAATGCCTTTATTTATAATATATCTATTATAATTCACGTTTTTAAAACATACGTTTTCACAACATTGAATAATAAACTCATTTATTAAATTAATGTATTTTATGAACACATCAGACACTGTGTTTGATAGGGAGGAATTGTAATTTTCTACGTTGTGTAAAGAATAAACGTTTATTGTCATAAATGTATATTAAATGTTTATTTAAATAATTTTATTATTATAAGTATTTAAAGATTTATATATTTTTAAATATATAAATGACGGACAAAACTTCAGACAGTTCTTATCAATTACCTCCTTTAATTGTATTTAACCATGCTTCCAAAATCGCAATTGTAGAAGACAAACCAATCATGCTTGATTATTGGGTAGATAGTTTAAATACTGGGAGTGGGGTTTTGATTGGAGTTAGAGAAAATGGAGAGAAATTACTTGTTAAAAGCGAAGATGAATACACTAGTCCTATTGGAAAAATTTATAAGGTAGAAGATTGTTTTATATGCGTAACTGAAAATTCAATATATTTAGTTTCTGCAAATATTAAAACCAAACGCATTTCATAAAGAAAAATATTATAATTTAATTAATGTTTATTATATTAGATTGAAATAGATTTATTCTTTAATTATTGAATTAATCTATTATTATTAATTTCTCTCTGCGACGCTTGGCTGGCTTTGGCTTTTTTTCACATTCGTCCTCACTTGATGCTAGACAGTTTAAATGAGGATATTTTTGATATAAACGCATTATCGCTTGTTCCTTTTGTTTTGCCTCCACCATAATGTCAATTGAAACACCATACCTACTGGGAATTTCTAATAAATAATTAGGAATTTCATCAATATAATCGCTATGATGACCAATTCGCCCACATCCTTGCTCGCTAATATGGAACTTAGGTTTAATACGTCTCTTATACCAAGTGTGGAGAATTTGTTCCATGTAATGTTCAGGGTCCAATAAATCCTCCGTCGGATGTAATCTTTTATAACATTCATAGTGATGCGTATCAAACACAACTGGAATGTTTACTATTTTTGATATTTCTAAGCAATCCTCCACCGAGAAACATTTTTCACAATTTTCTAAAACCAAACGACGTTTTACATTCTCTGGCAATAATTGAAATTGTTCACACCACCTTTGTTTTGTTAGTTGTTTATTTCCGTAAATGCCACCTCCATGCACAACCATCACCGAATGTTGATCAAGACCCATTAAATCCAATACATCCGCATGGTATTTTAAATCATTCATAGTTTGCTCAAAATATTTTTTATTAGGACTACCAACTACATTATATTGACCCGGATGAAATGTCAAACGCTGATTATATAATTTGGACCGTTCTCCTATTTCTCTTAGAAGGTCTAGCGCAAAATCAAAACTATATTTTTCTACTTTGGGATTAGATTTATGGGGAAACAATTCGCTACTTAGACGAAATAATTTGATGCCATTGCGTTCGTTCCAATCCATCATTGTTAATACATCATGCAAGTTTTGTGTAATTTTATTTTTAAGTTCATCAATGCCTTTGGCCTCAATAGATTTTATTATCATTTTACGCGAAGCAAATACTGGGGGCTTTTGATTGCGCAAAATGGTATTAATGCAACATAAACCAAGTTGAATACGACGATTTACACTCATGTTATTAATAGGATTGTTATTTATTTATTAAAAGCATTTAAACATTTCAATTTTTTAATAAAATATTATAATTAACATAAACTAACACGGTTGTAATTATAATTATAATATTTTTTCCAAACTGGATATTTGGTCTTCACTAAGTTTTTCAGGATAATTCACTGAAAATATTATAATTAAATTTCCTTTATGACCATCTCGTTCTAAACCAAGATTTGGAATTACTTTTTTATATCCATGGTTTATTATTGTACCGCCTGTATTATTTATTTTAAATGTCTTACCTCCCAAATAAGGCAACTCAAACGTAAAACCACAAAGTGATTCCTTGAGAGATAAGGTCTTATTAAATATAAGGTTTAATCCTTCTCTTAACAATCCACTATTATTTATTATTTTAATAAATATTTTAACATCCCCTTTATTATCATCCGAAATTACATTCCCTTTCTCTCTTATAATAATTATTTCATTCTCATCTATTCCTTTTGGAATTGTAACATAAACATTTTCTTTCTCCATCTTGTTTATATTTGAATCCTTTATAATACGGTCTATTTCTATTGATTTTGTACAACCCTGATATGCTTCATCAATTGTTATTTCAATCGTTTTAATAATTGGTGTTGGTTTTTGTAATGCTTGACTCATATTAAATCCATTCATGTTAAATTGTGTAGGCATTCCATTTCTAAATACGTGTACATTCGCATTAGGAAACATTCCAGGCATTGGCATTCCACCGCCAGATGCCATATTAAAAAACATACCCATTAAATCATCCGGACTTATTGGTATATCATCTTTGTTAAATCCATGTACACCTCTCATGTCATATTGTTTTCTCTTTCTTTCATCACTTAAAACTTCATATGCTTCATTTAATTCTTGAAACTTTTCTTTTTCACCGCTTCTATCTGGATGATGTTTTAACGATAATTTTCTATAAGCCTTTTTAATTTCGTCTTGACTGGCAGTATTTGGTAGTCCTAAAGTTTTGTAATAGTCAGGTTCCATTAATATAAATTAATTTGACATAAACTTAAATACTTATTAACGAATATGTTTATGGAATTACCATTTATACAAAAATACAAACCATTAAATTTAAAAGATTTTGAGATTGAGGAGGAACTTTTAGATTTAATAAATACATTCATTGAGATTGATAATTTAAATTTATTATTTGTGGCTGATGGTGGCACAGGAAAATCGTCTATCATAAAAGCAATTGTGAGCGAATATTACAAAGACAATTATGACAGTGAAAACATTCTTTACATCAATTCATTAAAAGAACAAGGAATTTCATTTTACCGAAATGACGTAAAAACATTTTGTCAAACAACTTGCAGTGTATCAAATAAGAAAAAAATAATCATTTTAGATGACATTGACATCATAAATGAACAGAGTCAGCAGGTTTTCAGAAACTGTATAGATAAATATAGCCACAATGTTCATTTTTTGGCTTCTTGTTGTAATACACAAAAGGTAATTGATAGTTTGCAATCCAGATTAAATATTGTTAAAATAAAAGCATTAAAAACTGAAAATCTTAGAAAAATATTAAAAAAAATTGCGACATGTGAAAATATAGCAATTGATAACTTGGCAGAAGAATTTATTCTCTCTATATCTAACAATTCAGTACGAATTTTAATAAATTATCTAGAAAAATTCAAATTAATATCCGAAAACATTAATGTTAAATTAGCAGCAGATGTTTGTACAAACATTAGTTTTACAGAATTTGTAGCATTTACAGAAATGTGCATGCAACACGAACTAGCAAAAGCAATTAAAATTATTTATACCATATTTGACTGCGGATATTCAGTAATGGACATTCTAGATAACTATTTTTTATTTATAAAAACTACTAACATAATTGATGAGACAAATAAATACAAAATTATTAAATTATTATGTAAATACATGACCGTATTTCATAATATACACGAAGATGAAATAGAACTTGCGCTATTTACAAACAATGTAATACAAATATTTTCTAATTCACCTAATTAATTACAATTAATCCTAATATTTTATTTCATTGAATTTGAAACATTCGTTAAAAGAAGTTTTCCAATAATAGTATTACTTTCTAATACTTGCTGTTCACTCATTCTAGGGAACCATTCAAATTTGGTTCTTTTTAATAATTGATATGCTGGAATATATATCCCGTACAAATTTGGCATGAAACTAATATAAGTAGAACCCATTAAATCGTCTATCGCAATCGGACCTCCCATTTTACTTTTAACACCTAACATTCCACCACATATTTTATTAACTTTATTTTTTTCTATTAATTCAAAACATTTTCTATTAACGGTTCCATCAAACAAAGCCTCACTAGTATAATCTTGTGAAATCATTATCTGAATATAATTAACCAATTCTAACATATTTGGGCATTCTTTTTTACACCCCATTAATTTTGTACTTGGCATAAAGTTTACAGCACCAGATTGATTCGTTACATTGTTATTAATAAATTCCCCAACAAACATGCATTTTCCTTCATTGCTTGTTCCGGTTTCATACATCGGCAATAAATCTCTAGTACAAATAAATGAAGATGGTACTATCATTCCTCCATAATGATATAATAATCTTGACAACGCTAATTGTCTAAAATACATTTTAATTGGATTTGGTATGCGAGACATATCATGAGTCCATCCGGGTATAATTTTATTAAAAGTATTGTCATCAATTATCACGACATTAAAAGATTCAGAACAATGATTTATTATGCTTGCAACAGTTAGGTTTTGATAAGGCTGATTAAAATTTTCACTATTTCGCGAGTAAAAACTTTGCCACCATCTAGCATTTTTACTATAATCCATATGTATCCATAACAGCGGTTTCTTCGCGTTAGCTAAAGATGAATCTTTTAAAAGATATTTTTTAATCATTTCATATTGTTTTTCTTCGCCATCCAAATCAAACTTTTCTTTGTATCGGTCATATATCATTCCTATTCCAATTAAAATAATAAGACTTCCAGCATAATTAATGTAATTCATTATATATAATTACTAATATTTTATTCATTAGTTAGAAATTTTAATTTACTCCACCAATTATTATTTATTTTTCGCATTTCCTCCTCTTGTCTAGCGAGTTTATATGCCCGTTCTATATCAGTTTTAAGTTCCAATTCTTTTATGTTATTAAAATACATTTTTGATTGTTCAATTGACAATGGAGCATTATTGTGATTTCTATCGTTTTGAAATTCCATTACATTGTTGTAACGTTTTTTATTAATATAGTCATCCATTGTTACAGGTACAACTGTTTCTGTATGAGCCCGTTTTAAATCATCGTATTGAAGTTTACTAAATAAATCTGAACTATAACTTTCTGGACGCTCCTGAGTTAAACAGTAGAGACCATTATTATTATTCAATTCTGAAATTGAATTATAAACAGTTAATTGGCGAATTTCTCTCTTCTTTTCATCAATGATAGTGTTCATTGTATCTTTTGTGGCTATTCTGTTATCTAAATCTTCATTTGATGACATCCAATCTCCATAACCATCCTGATTGTCCTCATTTTTTACTTTAGTTGCATCTTCAAACATTGAATTAAACCAACTATTAAAATTTTTTTTATGTTTAATTGACTCTAAAAGCGCTTCATTGCTTTCATTTTTTTCAACTGTGTATTCTGTGTTCTTATTCTCGGACTTATATCTGAATTCATATATTTTATATATCACTTTATACGCAGATGAAAAAAACAAAAAATAATCTTTATCAAGACCAGATTTGTCTGGATGTGTCATTAAAACAATTTTTTTTGCTTGTTTCAATTGTCTTTTGTCAAAATCATAATCTAAATTAAATAAATTTAAAATGTCATTTAATTCATAGTTTTTTAAATCTAAATCCAACTCTTCCATTTAAACTTAATAAATAAATAAATAATTATTTTTTGTCGTTAAATATAAAAATTGAATTAAATAATTTATTTTATATTAAATACAAATATTTACATTCAATAAATGGAAATTGAATTGTCACAATTGTCAAAAATTAAATTATTGGAAAAATGTGAGAAACTAGGCATTATAAAATATAAATCAAAAAATAAAACTGAACTTATTGAAATGATAATAAAAAAAAATGACTACATTAAATCTGAAATTCTATTTGAAAATGATAGCAATGAAATAATAGATAATAAAAGTGAAAACAACGAAGAAAATGAAATCATAATTATAAAAACAAAAAAACACAAAAAATATAAAAAAAAAAAATCCTTTCAATTAAATGCAATTGATTTATTTTGCGGATGTGGAGGAATGAGTAAAGGATTAAGTGATGCAGGTGTTAATATCATTGCTGGTATAGACATTTGGGATAAAGCCATTAATAGTTATAAACAAAATTTTCATCATCAAGCTATTTGCGAAGATCTAACAAAATTGCCACCTGATGTATTTGACAAATTATATAACAAAACAAATAAACCAATTGATTTATTAGTTGGTGGACCGCCATGTCAAGGATTTAGTATCGCTGGAAAAAGAAATACAAACGATCCAAGAAATTCATTGTTTATGGAATATGTTAAATATCTTAATTATTTTAATCCTAAAGCATTCATTATGGAAAATGTAATTGGTATATTATCAATGAAAACTGAAAAAAATGAAAAAGTAATTGACATCATTTTAAACGAACTTAGTAAAAATTATAATTGCATCGTAACTAAACTTTATGCTAGTGATTTTGGAGTTCCTCAAAATAGAAGAAGAACCATTATAATTGGAATAAGAAAAGATTTGGAAATTATTCCAGAAACTCCAAAATCAATATTGAGTGTTGAAAATAGAATACCTGTAAAAAATATTCTAATATCAAAAAATGATGTTGAAAAAAGTTATTATTTAAGCGAAAAAGCACTTATTGGAATTCAAAATAAGAAAAAAAGGGCAAAGGAAAATGGTACAGGCTTTGGAGCTCAATTTTTGGATTTTGATAAACCATCATTCACAATCCCCGCTAGATATTGGAAAGACGGTTATGATGCCTTAGTAAAATATAGCGATACTGAAATACGACGACTAACAATAGTTGAATTAATGAGAATTCAAAGTTTTCCAGATGATTATATATTAGAAGGTTCAAAAAAAGAAATTATAATGCAAATAGGAAATGCGGTGGCTTGCAAATTTGCTTATCATTTGGGAAAACATATCATTAAAACTCTTCAATAATTAAATTGTCCCAAAACCTAGATGAACTTCTAAATTGTGAATAATTTCTTGAGTTTCCTTCATACATGCCACTATCAAATATAATGGATTTATTTTTTATGTTTTCAATAAAATAGTTGAAATCAAATGGGTTTCCAAAACATATTTTATCATATGTATTTTCATTTTTTTTACAAATAAAGAATCCTTTATTATTAAATTTTTTATTTACATTTTGTTTCAGTTTCTCGCATTTCCAAATTGCGATTGTAATATTTTTTTCTTTCACAAATAAAGGATAATTTATTTTACATTCTCTTTCATCTTTTTCATAAGAGTAATTTACACACAAATCTAAACTATCATTAAAATTTAATGATTGTCCACAATTATTCCAAACATCATATTTTGGTACACAATTACCAGACCAAGAATATCTATTATTTTTTAATGGATTTGGTGTTCCAAACCATCTAATAAACTCATTACGTGTAATTGAGAATTCATTTTTATTCCATCCATTAATGATTTCCAATATATTTTTATTTTTTGAAAATAAATATTCACTTGCGCTAAAATCTCCAAATGATATTTTTGAAGAATGTTTTTTCATTTCATATCCAAAAATATCAGGTTCATTTTTTGAATTATGGTTAATTCCCATTTGTTTTTCCAACCAATGTCCTTCACTTCCACAGTGAAGATAATTACCTAACTCTATTTTTTTCCCCTTCACATTTGACATGAATATATCTATTATGCATTGTTTATTTGTGGATAAATCGGATGAAATGTTTTCTTTTTCAGTTTGAATGCATTGATTAACTGTAGTTTCAACCTCATTTTCTTCTATAATTATCAATTTCTCACGTTTAGGTTTTCTTAGTTTCTTTTTAACTTCCATTATTATTAATTTCTCGCATTTTGATGTTATATTTATTTTCTCTACATTTTTGTTACTTTTAAAAATGGTGCGTTGTGCCAATTGCATGATTATATTTTATAGAAATATTTAATATAATTTCAATTTTAAAATGAAATTATAAATGCATGTAAATACTAAAATTTATTAGACATTTCGTTACATTTATCAAAAAAAACATTAATTTCTTTTAAATTAGCGCCACTTACGCTTAAATTAGCAAATGGTGTAATGTTGCCTTTAAAAAATGCTAATATAGACGGTATCCCATTTAATTGACGGTTCTTCTTAAAAAATCCGTAAACATCTGCGTTGTCATCAACATTTAAATCACAACATATTATATTAGGACCGCATTGTGAAAATTTAGTTTCTAACAAATCCTTTATTACTCTACACGGACCACACCATTCAGCACCAAACTTTATTATAATTATGCCCGGATTTACTTTTAAACATTCTAAAAAATGTAGCCTATCATTAAATTGAACAATTACTTCTTTTGGCGGTGCCATATAACTTAAATAATTCTTTTATTTTTAAAATAATAACTAATTTAATTGTTAGATATTATTAATTATTCTATTATTAAACATTATTTATTTTATTCATTAACTATGAAACTATTTGTTCTAATTTATTAATGTCTATGTCAGGCATTACCACGTGCGCTTCCCAAAAATATTTACAAAATGACCATTGGAAACCATAATCAAGTCCATACCAATCGCTGTGTTCGCTTAGTAATTTATCGTGTATAATTTTTGGAAGCAAATTCAAACTATTTCTAGGAAGAACATAACAAAGTTGAACTAGATCACTTACTGGATGACTATTACTGCTAATAAATTCAGTATCAAAATAAGGTACATATTTGTATAAATCTGTAATCAGTGGAGCATAATTGTATTTGTACGACCAACGCCAATCAGGGCATCCGCTGGTATAATATTTAATAGTCCATTCCAATCCCTCTAAATAATTTAAACATATCTCACGTCTCCTATGTTCGTCAACATCAATATAAAATAACATTTTGTAATAACGTTCTTCCCATCCAATTGTTCCTGGATTAATGTATTTTTCAATTTCTCTCTCTTTAATAGGTATCAATTGAAATTTTTCCTCTTGTTCTTTTGAAGTTTCACAAGCAAGGTTTCTTTTTTCCCATTTGGCACGAACTTGCATTTCATTTTGCAAATTTATTAATTCTTGATTTTTTAAATGTTCTATAAATTTTCTAAGATTTTTCCAAACAATTCGTTTACCATTTGTTAAATTTTCAGTTGTATTGGAATTTTTAAACACATGTTTATAAGTGTTCATCAAAATGTTGATGCCTTGGGTTCTAATATTTATTGATGGAAAATGAGGCAAAAAATCATTGCCCAATAAAAAACAAATTAGAATATAATCAAATAATAAATTATCACCTTTAATTTTTTCTGGAGAAATTTCATTATTCATGTCCAATATTATTACTTTTGATAATTCAGGAATATCTAATAAATACAATTCATTAGGGTCTAAAGTATTATCTAATGTTTTAATAAAATGAGGGGTTTCTCTGAATAAATACATTTTATTTGTTAAATGAAGATGATTTAATGTAAGCATAATAAGGTCGGCATCAAGACCATAAATAACTGTTTCGCTTTGGCGATGATAATCCGCATTGTTTCTAATGTAGTTATAAATTTTATGTTCTCCTTCTCCTTGTTCATCACTACATGAAGTAATTATTCGTTTTACATTTCGGTTCTTGTATGATTTAAAATATTTTTTAACTGTTTTACACAGGTTTTTCATAAATTCCGTACCAGGCGTGATGCAAGTGCTATCCCATTCTGGAGTTTCTTGTTTTAATTCTTTTAAAATCTCGCCGTGAAACCATGATTTATATCTGCGATTGCGTTGTTGCTCTAATTTAGCAACTGGCGCTACGCCATCAAACGCAATAAATACGGTGTTGACTGGTTTAATTATGGAAATATAATAATCTATTTTTTTACATACATCATCTATAAGAGTTTTTTCATAATTTATTTTATTATCAAATACTATTTCTCTCAATGTATCATAAATGATAGAGTTACAATCCATATACAAATTGTCAATTTTGAGTGACAAGTGATTGTAACGTTTAACAATGTTTCTATGATTTTTTACTATAAATGAAAAGTAACTAGGTATGCCCATTAGTCTAAGTTATTATTATTTGAGAAATTCTATTTATGTCAATATTATAAATTATTATAAGTAGTAAATAATATTTTAGTATATTAATATATAATAATGTCAATAACTCAAAATGATATTAGACAAACCCATGCGGCTGAAATGATAGCCATTAATGAAATTATAAATACTACAGAAACTACTGAACGTTTTCAAAAAATTAATGGCGAATTTAGAGAAAAATATGGAATGGACCTAGGATTTGAACAACCAGAAATAATAAATCCTAATAGTAATTTTGTTGTAGTTACATATTGGTGGGGTAGAACTGTCCCAAATGTTAATACAGCAAGACCCTGTACTGCTTTTTTTGAAATTATGATAAGAAGAATTGTAAAATTGACTGTTAATTTTTTAAATACTTTACAAATAACAAGCCAAACCATACCTGATAATGTATATAATGAACTTGAACATTATGTTACTAAATTGTCAGATTATAAAAAAGAACTCAAGCAAAAATCAATTCAATATTTAAGCATGCTTTATGATTATTGTAAAATTAGTAAGACCAGCAACAATCATAGTCAAAATCTTTTAGCATGTTTAGAAAAATATAAAGAATTGAACAAAACCCCGCAAGATTTTGAATTTAAAACGGAAACCAGAGTTGCTTATTTATTACATGTTTTATTTACTCTTTCGTTAAAAATGATAAAACCTCAAATTAAAAAATTATGGGAAAATAAATTAAAAATTAATAAATTAAAGGCAGATACAGAATTAATTAAAAATACAATGTCTCTAGAAGAAAAACGAGCGGTAAAACAACAAATTAAAGAATTACAATTCGCAGAAAAACAAATAATGTTAGAAATTGGAGCAAGAAATAGAGTTAAATTAACAAATGATGATTTAATTCTGGAAAAAACTTCAACAAATGAAGCAGTTAATAAATTCCCAGAATATGTTGGTAAAAGTGTTATGGACCTAATGCATGAGGAATTAAGATTTGTTAAACCACTTAAATTTGAAGAAATGATTGAAAAATGGAAAACTGAATGTAGAACGTTTGGATGCAACTTTTTAGCAGTTGAATATCCAGAATTCACAAAACCGGGAGGTTATCAACTAGCAATTAATGCAAAACCATTATTTATCCGTAAAGCACTAGAACTATGTGCGCCAAGAAATGTGTTGTATATTGATGGAGATATGTATATTAAACATTACCCTAGCATATTTGACCTAAAAGATGTTGATTTTATGGCTCGTGGTTGGTGGATGGACCCACGTTCCAGTTATAAAATGGATGAAAGTATAACGTATGATCCATACACATTTGAAACATCCGGAGGAACTATGTTTTTCTCTCAGAGCAATGAATCCAAAATTTTATTAAACAAATGGGCAACTGAAGCATCAACATTAAGACAAAAAGGTAGAGCAGATGATAGAGTTCTTTCATTGATTTTTAATACATATAAATTATTATGCAATATGAAAATAATTCAACTTCCTGTAAACTATTTATGGCTTACTCTTGATTATGATGACAGATTAATTGAAAGCGAATACTATGATTACAATATGGTAAAGATGAAAGATGCTATTTTTATTGAACATCCAGAATGTTTGACCACAGAAGAAACCGCAGGTGGTAGCGGAGCAGCGAGTGACCGCTCAGCAATGTACGCATCATTTTTAGAAGAAACTAGTCCTGTATCAGAACAATTTCATGAATATTTAGTATTTCCAACAGAAGCAGAAACTGATGGATTTAAAGATTATTTGAATTATATGTCAACCGTACATTATATAGATGATGGCAATGAAATTTTATACAAAAAAATGTTAGTTACACAAGGAGCGCCAACTGAAGAAAATGAACAGCCACTATATGTTACGTCTTATCAAGATAAGTTTGGAAATGTACCAATAAAGGATGAAGATGGATTAACCCCCAATCAATTGTCAGAAATAAATTATAAAAAATCTGAAGAAATAGACCCTGATGCATTGGGAGGATTACGCAGAGATAATAACATATTAGTATTTGACCAAGACGATTCAGAAATAACGGGCGGAATGATTATACCATTCATAATTAAAATGTTGAAAAATAATTTTACATTCATATACAATCCACTAGGCGCAGAAGGTTACTCAACATCAATTTATGCACGTTTAATTGCGGAGTCTAATAATTTATACAAAGGATTAGATTTGGTTTTCAATCCGACAATTACAGGGTTTGATTTCACAGATTTTTTTAGACCAATTATTAATTTGAATCAACCCATTCTATTTAGACCTGGTAATAGAGTATTAGTTGATTTTTTGTCAATGCATGCGTCTCTAAATGAGGTGTCTGATGCATTAAATTATGGTTCATATGAGTTTATGTCAAATGTTCGTGTAGGTTATGTAAAAGAACCAAAGCAAAATCGCTCTTCTGTACAACAATCTATTGAACAGACCGGGGGTACTCATATAAACATGGATACAATGTTTGATGAATACGAAATAGGATTAGAGTTAATGAATGGAAATTCTCAAGAAAATCAGCAACCGGCGGTTGGAGGCAGAAAAAGAAAATACACAAAAAGAAGGAAAAATAAAAGAAAATCAATTAAGAAATCTAAACGTTCTAGAAAATAATTAATATCTAATTAATATCTAATTAATTAAACAGTTTAACCATATATCAATAAAAATTGAAATTGATTTTATTTATATATAAAAACTTATTACAACTATATATAGAAATGGAACTTACCCCCGAATTGAATAATGTAGTCATTGAAGGTAATAATTTAACTGAACCTCAAAAGAAAATTAAAAAGACAAAACTAAAAAAAGAAAAACTTAAAATCGTGAATATTGAAGAAGAACCTATAAAGGTAATTAATAAAGGAACTGGTGCTGGAGGTGCTAATACAAATTATTATGGTAAAAAATTTGAAGAAAAAACAAATAATCATTTAAGATTATTAAATAATGGATATAATAAGAATAGTTTTACAAAAAAACCAAAAAAAATTTCTGATTATTATTTATCCAAAACTTTTGAAGATAAAACGATTGCGTTTGTATTACAAAATGGATTAAAAATGTATATGAAGAATAAATATAATATTGAATTGTTTAGATGTCCTGATGAAGCATATATCATTGAATACAATAATGGAAAAAAGATAATAAAAATATTAGAAAAAAAAGAACAAAATGTAGAAGGTTCAGTTGAAACTAAATTATGGAGCGGTCCATCTTTAAAAAGAGAATATGAATTAGTGTTAGGAGATGATTTTGAGGTTCATTATGGATTTTGTGTAAGTGAGTTTTTGCAGAAAAAAATAATCTCAAATGAAAAAAAATATAAAATATTAAATTCAATATTTAATGAAAATAATATTGTTGTATTATTTGGTGATAATGAAAATTATTTTGAAACGTTTGACAGTTGGTTTAATAATTCTTTATAATAACTTCCTTTGCTTTTGCTTGTGGATTTTTAGAATTAATTGCTCTTTTACACAAAATTGAAGTGATATTGTATTTTTCATTTATAAAATTATCACGAACTAAACTTACATCTGCATTACTTAACATCACTTTTTTATTCGTTTCAGTTAATTTATGTATTAAATTAAATAAATTATTATGATTATTAATATTAAATCCATTTTCAGTATATCCAACAAAGGAAGTATCAGTTTCAGGCGCATATGGAGGGTCAAGATATACATAATCATTTGGTTCAACATTATTTAATGATGTATTGAAATCACAACATTCAAATATGACATTTTTAATTAATTGGTGTATTTCGTTAAGGTGTTCTTGGTTAATAATTTGAGGATTATTATAATGTCCGTAAGGCACATTAAATCCTTTTGGACCAACTCTAAAAACACCTCTAAAACAGGTTTTATTCAAGAATATAAATATAGCAGAACCTTTTGGAGTTAGTTTATCTGTTAAATTTAATTTATTGTATTTACTCCTAATCCAATAATAATAATTTTCTTTTGCAATTTTTGCTTCATCCATATTTTTAGGATTTCTATTAATTTCACCATTGCCACACGAGTTAAATTCTGTAATTAAATCTTGAATTTCATTATATAATTCAATATGATTTGATTGAATATTTTTATATACATGTATTAATGGTTCATTTAAGTCATAAGCATATATATTTCCATGTATTTTTATAACACCATTTTTAACATATGATAATAGTGTTAACAAAACACTACTACCACCTAAAAACATCTCACGATAGTTATTTATTTCAGTTGGAAATTCAACAATAAGTTTATCTAATATTTGCGTTTTTCCACCAACCCATTTTAAAATAGGTTTGGGAACATTGATTTTTTTAATATCAATATCCTTTACAAATGTATTATCATATATAACATCATCTTCATTAATAATTTCAAACTCAATAGATTCGTTGTTTTTAATTTCAACCAATTTTTCTTTAATCGCAGTATCAATCGTTTCTTTAATTTTGCTCTCAACAACACAATGTTTTTTTTTATTCATATGTGATTTATATTGAGACTGTTGACTAAATTCTTTAGCACACTTTTCACACGAATATTTACCCATTTTAGTTATTATTAACCTTAATATAATAATTTTAGTTCAATTTTTTAAAAATTACTAAATAAATAAACGATATTTACCTAAAACTAGTTAAAGCCAACATGTTTAGTAATTTTTAAACAATAGTAGATTAGTATTTAATAAGTTAATAAAATTTTTATTAATTATTATATTAATAAAAAACGTTTTTTTTCATTTACATCCTTGAATATTTAAAATGGTTGAACCAAATTACAGAAATTTCTTATTCCATATAAATATATCAATAAAAATTGAAATGCTTTTTCATACTAGGTGTAAATCATACAACGCGACAACAACTATGAGCTTCACTCAATACTACGATTCAGGAATGGTTCTGCGTTCTGGCAAACATATTAATTCCATTGAACATACCGATTTGTATTCAGACTTCATTCGCATGAAGAATGGATTGTGTTTAAGCGCACGTGAAGACAATAATGGGATTTGTTCGCATAAATATGATCACTATGACCCACTCTGTTACAGGGCATTTGTGCTATTTGAATATTTAGAAAAATATTACGAGACAATGCGTTCCAACTATTTTAAAATTCGCTATCAACTAACTCTTCACAATTATTTCTATAAATCTGTTGTGCAGTACATAAATGATGTAGTGCGCAAATTGAAGACATCCAATCACCAGTGCTCATGCAGATTCAATAAAATTAGAGGATGTGATGACTCGCTTTTGATGATGGATTATCAAATTCTATACAACGAACGTGCTTATAACATGAGTAACGACCCAAGTTTGGTAAAAATGGAGACGTATTCAGGTTTCGCAGAAAAGGCAAAATATCGTCTATATCACATGAACTATATTCATCTTGTAAATCACTCTACAATTGACATTGAGGTTGCTCAGAATCATTTAGAACTTCCGCTAATTGCACAACACGACATTTCAAGGATCACAAAGGAACTACTACACTGGCTCAGGTATTTCAATAATCCACGCGCATATACCGGTGTAAAAAAATCAGAAATAAAAGCAAACTAAGCATTCGTTTGAAAACATCCAATTTTGTTGAATTATAAAAATAAGTAATAGTAGAATAGAATAAATTTTATCATTATGTTAATAAAACCGTTATTTTTTCATTTATTAATTGGTATGTTAATAAAAAAACATTTTTAATGCAATTATTTTATATTTAATTTTTTTAAATAAATTACAGAAATTTCTTATTCCATTTATTTGTTCCGGTAATAAAATTACTGATATGAGGATCATATGTAAGATAATTATTGTTGTATTTTGCATGTCCAAAATCAATTAGCCATAATTTTTTATTATGCCTAATAAAATTATAACCTGTAATGTCTGGGTACTCAACGTGCGCTTGATAAAGTTTAGTAACGACTTCTCTGATCTCATTTAACACTTTTTCAGGAACATCTAATGTATTTTCTCCATAAAAATCTGATATACTCATGTTATCAATTTTCTGCATAACTAAAATCTTTCTATCAGCATCATAACTGATTATCTTTGGGACATTTATTATTTTTAAATTTTCAACATAAGCATGTATAGCATATTCTTTAAATTCAACATTTTCTTTTATAAAATAAGATTGTTCTTCAAACTCTTGCTGAGACAACTTAGTATTACCAAGCATTATATTATTGTATGTTACTATTTATTTATATGTGTTATTACTAATCAATTTTTTTTTAATTAATACCTAATACTATTGGATCATACTCCATTCAGAATCATATTAATTATATTAATTATATTAACCATGTTCATTAAATTAATTATATTAATTAAATTATTTTTATTAAATGACAAACCAAAATATTTAGATAATTAAAAATCGCAATGTAAAACTATTTAGAATATTATAATCACAATATAATATAAAGATGGAAGACAAAAATCGCATAATTGGTAACCCTGAAATAAATGGTAAAAATGTAAAATCTAAACTTCATATTGCTTTTGAAAATAAGATTTTATATTTTCAAGAAATAATTAGAAAAACTATTATTTCTGTTCAAAAATATAAATCAATGGAAATAATTACCGCAAATGACCTAAATATATGTATAACCAATCTTGAAAAACAATTCACTTGTTTAATGGGAATGCTAAATGCTCTTACTCTAAAAAATAAAATAGACATTGATTCATTTGCTGATAAACTTCAAGAAATTAATGATGAATTAGCAAATACATTTAAATCATATGGAACCCATCATATTGAAGATTTAATTAAAATATGTCTAGGAATTGATTATTTAACTAAACAAATTAATACTCAAGAACTAATGAATAAATATGAAATATTAATTAATTATTTTCATCCCATATCATATTCAGTTATTAATTGGAAATCAGAAAAGGAAAAGGAAAAAGAAAACGAACAAAAGGAAAAAGGAAAAGACAAATGCAAGGACAATACAAATAAGGGATTAAATAAAAATAAAATTATTGATGATTCTATGATTATAGAAAAATCACAAACATTAGAATGTTTTGACTTGGCTAGAAATTTTAAAACTTTTCAAACAAAAGTATATGGTATTAAGGTTGCTCTTCACAATCCGGAACAAAGAAAAACAATTGTTGTATTTGGAATTGTAGATGACATTATGATTGAATGTTTAAATTATACATTCATAGGAGGGAAAATCAAAAACTTAGTAAATAACAAACCAAAGGACAATGATTTTAATTTAGAACCTTTTAATAGATACATACAATGCCTAACTCTAAAAGATTTAATTGTATACAATAATGAAGATTTATATAGCAGATACATTGGATATATAAATAAAGTTAATCTAATCAAACAAAAAACTATATCACAAGTTGTAAATGAATTCATTTCTAATGACACGTATAATCAGAGGGCTACTCTTATACAATTATTACTAAAATCCAATGAACAAGAATATCAATACTTAGCATATTTGTTGTATGACCTTCTTTCAAATCACGCAAATGGCAACATAGACACCCGTGAACAAACCTTGATTTTTGACAGTTTGCCATGGAATGTTAGAAAGTTTTTTAGGGATGCTATGAGAAAAACAATTCAATACACCAATAATCTTTCTAATTTTGATAACAATAAGATACCACTAGAACAACAAATTTGTTTAATAAAAGCCAGTGATTCAGTTAAAGAAAAAGCAATGATAAAATTAAAAGAAGTAAAAGCCAAGGCAGAAGATTCAGGCTCAAAAGCAAGACAATATTTAGATGGGTTGTTAAGAATTCCATTTGGCATTTATAAACAAGAACCCATATTAAATACAATGAATGAAACCAGAAGAACATTTAATGATTTAATTACAAAAATAAATACAACCTCGTTGCAATGTCTACCTTTCCCATTAAAAGAAAATTATACAAGCATTGAATTGTTTCAATATGGAAAATTATTAAGAGATAAATATTCAAATAATCTTACAGAAAACATTTTATCTAATATAAAAAAAAAAATAAACGAACATAGCCGAAGCGAATTAATAACACACATAATCGCAATAAACGCTATTAATAAAAAATATAAAATTAAAAATCACAAACTTTGTCATTCTGGAAAAAATTCAACTTATATGAAAGAAACAATATCTAATTATTTAGATTTTATTAAAAATGACAAAAGTAATGTCATCATTGAATTATCAGAATATTTTAATTTGTTAAAACCGGGGTCTGATAACATAGTAAATTTTGTTAACAAGACAATTGATACAATGGACATAAAATTTAATAAAATTAATGATTACATAACAGATGTTCATGCCAAATTAGACAATGCTGTACATGGACATGAAAAGGCCAAGCGCCAAGTAGAGAGAATAATTGGGCAATGGATTAATGGAGAAAAAAACGGCTACTGTTTTGGGTTTGAAGGTCCGCCTGGAGTTGGAAAAACATCACTTGCTAAGAAGGGAATCGCGGAATGTCTTAAAGACGACAATGGAGTTTCTAGACCGTTTTCATTTATTGCCATTGGAGGCTCATCAAATGGAAGCACATTAGATGGACATAATTATACATATGTAGGCTCTACATGGGGCCGCATTGTAGATATATTAATGGACAAAAAATGCATGAATCCTATTATATTTATTGATGAACTAGATAAAGTAAGTCGCACCGAACATGGAAGAGAGATTATAGGAATATTAACACATCTTATAGATCCTACACAAAACGACGCATTTCAAGATAAATATTTTAACGGAATTGACCTTGATTTATCTAAAGTACTTTTTATTTTCTCATATAATGACGTAGAAGCAATTGATAGGGTATTATTAGACAGAATACATCGTATCAAATTTGACCATCTAACACTTGAAGACAAACTAGTAATCACACGAAAATATGTTTTACCTGAAATTTTCGCAAAAATGGGATTAGGAGATGTTATTTATTTCTCAGATGAAACAATAGATTATATCATTGAAGAATATACATTTGAACCCGGCGTGAGAAAATTAAAAGAAATATTATTTGAAATCATTGGCGAAATTAATTTGACAATTTTAAAAGAAAATACGGAATTTAATTTGCCTATTAATGTAACAATGGAAGAAATACGACTTAAATATCTAAAAGATCGCCACGAAATTAAAAATAAAAAAATTCACAAACAACCAGACATTGGTATTATAAATGGATTATGGGCTAATTCTCTTGGAAAAGGAGGAGTTCTGCCAATAGAAGCCAAATTATTTCCATCTAGCACATTTTTAGAATTAAAACTAACAGGCATGCAAGGAGATGTAATGAAAGAAAGCATGAATGTAGCCAAAACATTGGCTTGGTCATTACTAGAAAAAGAACAAATGAAAGAACTAGTAAAAGAATTTGAACAAACTAAACTTCAAGGGATTCATATGCATTGCCCAGAAGGAGCAACTCCAAAAGATGGACCGTCGGCTGGAACAGCAATCACTATTGTTATTTATAGTTTATTGTCTGGAAAAAAAATCAAAAATGATGTTGCTATTACTGGCGAAATTTGTCTACATGGAAATGTTACCGCAATTGGAGGTCTTGACCTTAAAATTATAGGAGGCATCCGCGCAGGTGTAAAAACATTTATCTATCCAAGTGAAAATGACAAAGATTTTAATGATTTTTATGAAAAATACAAAACAAATCCATTACTTAATAATATTGTGTTTCACAAAGTAACACATATACAGGAAGTATTAAAATTAATATTTGTAGAATAAAATCCAACATAAATAAATACATAAATTAATTTATAAATAAGTATATATAAATGGAATTTCTAGAAAATAATAGTAATATGTTAAACATATTAGCCTCCATTTTATTAATCATAATTTTAATAAAATCAATATATAATAGAGAATTTAAAACTATCATATTTTGGTCAGGATTTTTATCATTGGGATATTTTTATAATAAATCGCAAAATCAAAACATAACAGATGTTAAACATATAACATTTTATGCAATTGACGCATTACAAGAATGGGCCATGTACATTATTGAATTTGGGTTGGAAATTTTACAAATATCTTAAACTATGCCATATCAACCATATTATACTATTATTATCTAATTGTATAATATAGAAAATGGGAATGGATTTAACATTAACCAATGTATTTCAATTTACATCAGCCATATCACCACTATTATTAGGGTTCTTTTTGGTCGTAACATCAATATTTAATCAAGACTTAAAAGGTCTTGTATATTTAGCAGGGGTTTTATTTGCAACATTCGCAAATGTGTTTTTGTTATATATGATTGGTAGCAGAAATTTCCCAGATGCTTCACCTACTTGTAGTTTAGTTAATTTGCCATTTAATATGTCTGGATACAACAATCCGGCTTTAAATAGCGTTTTAATCGCATTTACAATGTCATACTTAATATTGCCTATGCAATTTAGTAACCAAATGAATTATAGTATTATTTCTTTCCTTTTCGGATTGTTTGCGATTGATGCCATAAATAAAATTACTAATAAATGCACATCAGTTACAGGAGTTATATTGGGATTACTAACCGGAGGATTATTTGGATTCTTGTGGTACACCATATTTCATGCAGCGGGATATGATACATTACTATACTTTAATGAAACCGCATCCAATAAAGTATTTTGTGCTAGACCAAAAAAACAAACATTTAAATGCGCCGTTTATAAAAATGGAGAACTAGTTAAAACACTTTAATTAACCACTTACTCAAAATTCACTTTGTTAACATTTATCCAAACAATAAATTGTTTAATAAATCTCTGACGATGAAAGGTTTCCATCATTAAATTACTATTTTTTGTACTAAAATTAAATGAATTCACAAAAACTTCCACTACATTCTTTAAATTCGCAGTTTGATATCGTTTATCATATTCTTCCTTAGTAAACACTCGGTAGCCTTTTCGTTTATTCACATTATTATGAAAATCAAATAAAAATGTTTCTAAATTTTGTTTTGATCTTAAAATAAGACCCTTCTTCGCATTCTTCATTGCGACCATAGCATGATTACGACAGTCAGGACAAGGCAAATTGTTACAAATTTCATTTATCAATTTCCATAATTCTTCTTTTATTGTTTCAAACTTTTCATTTTTTACTCTTGTTGCCAAACTATGCATTAAAAACCAACAAGGAGGACCCCATATAGATTTACTCATGTGTTATAAAATTATGAAATATAAAATTTTAATTAACTTAATTCATACAACATTAAATGCTAAAGAAGATAATTTATAAATATTTAAAGATTAAGTGATAATTAATAATAAATGAATAATTACATCATTCAAGGAAACATTAATTTTTTTGAAGAATTGATGAAAGATGATAGTAACGACGATGAAACTAAAAATGACAATAGTAATTGTGAAAACATGTGTCTAATATCAAACCAAACATTAGACAAAACTAAAATCACGCTAGACTGTAAGCATTCATTTAATTATATACCGCTATATAATGAAATTTATATGAATCAAAAAAACTTATTTAATAATTCATATGCCACTGATAAAGTAGGACATCATCAGATTAAATGTCCATACTGCCGCACAATTAAAAATTACATATTGCCTCAGACAATTGACATTGAAAATGTTACAAATAAAAGATTCGTAAATGTTCCAAAATCTAAGACCATGACAATTAAATGCGAGTTTGATAATTTATGCGAGAGATTTTCGTATGTAACACCCATTGGACATTTTTGTAAATTGCATCACAAAAAAACTAAAACAATAAATGATTCATCAATTAAATCATTAAAAATAAAAACAATTAAACCCAAAAATATTAAACCTAAAACCAATGATGTCAATTCAGACCCACATAATCAAACCATAGAACAGCAAATGGACACATTTGGAAAAATGCACACTATTAATGAGTTGAAAGCAATACTTAAATTAAATAATCTTAAAGTTTCAGGAGTTAAATCGGATTTGATAAATAGAATATTTAAATTTGAAATAAATAAATTATAGTAACGGTTGACTTTTAAGTTTTTTATAAATATATAAATAACTTAAAAATAAAATTAGTGGTTTATATAAATGGCTACAAAAGAACAACTTATTGGAAATATTAAAGAATGGATACAATATGATAATGATATCAAGCATCTTCAAAAAGAAGTTAAATTGCGAAAGGAAAAACAAAAATTATTGACTGAAAACATTGTAAAAGTCATGAAAGCAAAAGAAATTGATTGCTTTGATTTAAATGATGGAAAACTTATTTTTAGTCAGAGCAAAACAAAAGGAACTATTAATAAACAACACATACTTAATTGTTTAGAAAATTATTTTAAAAATAATAAAGATGAAAACATGATTTCAGAATTAACTAATTATATTTTAGATAATAGAGAAATTAAAGTCAAAGAAACAATACGACGTAAAATGGAAAAAATTATAGAATAGTAATATATATGTTACTTAACACGACCAGACAAACTATAATAGACAAATTCAACATTAAATTAAATAATAAAGAAAATATTATTAATACAAAATATAAACAAAAACAAAAAAATAAAAAAACTACTGAATTAGACGAAATTTACACAGTTGAACACATGAATATTGAAAATAATAATAACAAAATACAATTACAAAATAATTTAAATATTCCAATTGACAAAGAAATAAACACTTATTTACCCAACATTAATAATTTTATTGAAATTGATTATACTAAAAATCAAAAACCGTATAATCATGACATTAAATTAGACCATGGGTTTCCATCTGGAGTTTATCCAAAACAAAACATTAAAATCATTATTTACCAAATAAATCATTTTAATACTTTACCATTCATAATGTATTTGTTGTATAAAAATAATATCAACGAAGATCCAGATGAACATTTGATTTTAACTGAAATTGAAGCCGACCACATAAATATAAAATCAAAAAGTACAAAAATGTTAAATGATGTAATTTTTAAACATTATGATGAAAAACCACAATACAAAGGATATAGAGAATACAAAAACGAATATTATTTATTTTTTGAACACTCTCCAAAAGAACAAGAAATAGTTGAAAACATTAAAAGAAATAGTCAATGGGTATGGGCAGTCGTGTATGAGTTAATTGATACACAAAAAATATTAAATTTTCCAATCAGAAAAGACGTTACAGATTTCTTTTTAAATAATTTTGATGTTAATAATATATACACCCCAGACAATACAACCACATATGAAATGCCCATTACATCATATCACGGAAGTTATTATAAAAAAACTAAATTTATTTCAGTATTTGGCATAACACGCGCAACAACAAATGCTTCATTGGGACCTTTTTATTATTTTGCTCCATACGACAATGCAGTTAGATACGCCATGTTTAGTCCCACAAATAAACCAGAAACTATTGACGGAAATATTATTACAGTTGATGAACAAGGAAGATATGAAAAGGGAGGTTTAGTTAGATTTGTAATATTTACAGGTAAAATGAAAATTTTTGATGATATTGAACAAGGATTTATACAAAAATCTCTTATTACAACAAACCATAATCCCATAATTGAATGGAGAGAAAAATACAATTCGGTATTTACTGGATTATACAACAAAATTATTGAAGACAAACCTGTTACCATTTATTCAAAAATTGTAATAAAACAATATGAACAGCAAATTCCTCTAACATATCATTTCATAAATACTAACACAGACGGAACTGATTTTGGAAAAATTAAAATAGAATAAATACAGTTTATATAGTTAATATATTTTATATAGTTAATATATATTAACAATGAATATCTTTGCAAAAATTATTTCATATTTATTTGGATTAATTATGTTTTTATATGTAACAACTACCATTTTAAGTTTTTTTGGCACTATTTATTCAAAAAATGTAATAAAACAATATGAACCGAAAATACCTCTAACATATCATTACATTAATACTGACACCGATGAAACTGATTTGGAAAAATTAAAATAGAATAAATATTTTATATGGTTAATATATATTAACAATGAATGTCTTTGCAAAAATTATTTCATATTTATTTGGATTAATTATGTTTTTATATGTAACAACTACCATTTTAAGTTTTTTTGGCTTAGGAATTTCATCATATGGAGCATACTTATTCTGGATAATTGCGGTTGTAATTTTTTTTCTTATATTGCCCGGAAAAGGTAACCCTAAATTTTTAGAATAAACATTTCATATTAAATTCTATAAAATAAGACATTCTTATTTGCAATAATTGATAATAGCAAAATTTAAAATATTATAGTTTTAAATTGCGCTTAACCATATCTCTTGTCGGTCACTTGGAACGTTTAACTCGTCAAGAATTGCTTTAACTTCTTTAATGACATCTAAATCTTTATTTTGTTCACACCTTCTTATTGTAGCAATAACCGCATTATTAATTTGTTCGTTTTCACTTATTCCAATTTGAACTTCATCAACAAATCCAGATAATGTATTTACTAATCTTGTAACCTTTCCAGTAAAGCAAACATCTTTGCCAGCAATAATTTCATCGCGCAAAACGTTTCTAATTTCGGTTTTGTATTCATGTATTTCACTAATAGCCCATATTCTTTCTAATATTTCTGCATAAGTAACACCATTGCGAGATACAATGCTATATGAAGAAAAATTTAAATTAACTATATATAAAAATTTTAGATTTGCAAAAATATTTTTACCATCTAATACATAATACATCCATATTTTCTTTAAACAATCTGATATTTTAGGCGCTGGATTTTCCATAATATTAGTAACTGATTTAGAGAAACTATTTTGAATATCAGAATTATGAACATTCTGTGATTGGTCGGCAGTTGTTTTCCTATCTACAAGATTAATTGCATTAGCAAGTATGACTGGATTGGTAATTGTGGTTGCATTGGTACCTGGAGGTCTATTAGCAATAGGTTTTGGGATTATTCTATTAGCAACACCATTGCTTATATTTCTTGTTTCTATTAATTTTGTTCTCAAACCATATCCAAAAAACCTTTCTGCTATCTGAATATGATAATCATAGATTTTTTTATTTAAACTAATTTCTGAATAAGCATTAAACCAAAATCTATTATTCAATAATCTTACTTCTGATGCTGGATTTAATTCTAATAACCATTCGGGCAAATCTAATAAAGAATTATTTGATAACTCTATAAATTGTATATTTTTTGAGAAACAATTGGCGTCAGGCAATTTGCTTATAGAATTACTAGATACATTAATTGATATTAAATTTTTTGGTAAATTTTGCGGCAACGATCGCAATTGGTTAAATGACAATACAACAGTTTCTATATTGGATTGATTATCAGAAAATAAATGTTCACAAGAACTTAAGTAAGATTTATTAATATCAACGTATCTAATGCTATTTGGCAATGTTCCAAGATTGTTACAATTTTTTGAATTTGTGATATAAATTTCTTCTAACTGTTTTGGAAAAACAAAATTTTTATCAAAACAACAATTTTTAATTTTTAACCATACAATTTTGTCATAGTCATTACAATTTATTAATTTATCTATAGCATCACAATTTATTATATTGCCACCTTTTATTCTAAACTTAATGAGTTCTTCATCCATTATAAATATAATTTTAATTCTTTATGTATTTATAATGTTTGTTTTATTTTTCGGAAAATGTTACCAGACTTTTACACCATTTAATTAACTAAATAAATTAATAACTAATGTTAATTTATTTATGTTTTTAATTTTTACTTTATTTTTGTTTTTATTTTTATATTAATTAAATAAAATAATAATTATTAATAATACAGAATATATATTGTTAGTTTATTATTTATTTATTTTAATTTAATTTAATTTATTCTAATTTATTATTTTTACAAAACAAAATTCTCAAGAGTCGCCAGCCGTGAAAAAAAATGGACAAGGTTTTTACCCTTGTCCAAAAAAAAATTTCCGGCAGGACTTTTGTGAAAAAAAAAATATTTTTCCGTAACACTTTTGAAAAAATGAAAACTCAATTTAGAGCATTATCGTCACAAACCGTTTTTTCGCATAAATTTCTTCTCCTTTTTCGTTGTACCATTGGAATGGTACATAATGGTATACGTTTCGGTGATTGAAAAGAGATGCGACTATTTTATTTAATTTGTTACGAAGTATGATTTAATTTTTTATTTTATATAAAAAAAGATGAAACCAATAGTCCATTATAGGACCCGAATGATAGCAAATGATACATCAAAAAGAGACAAAAGGAGAAAAACTCGCATTTTATCATAAAAATATAATAACGGAGACTATAAATGATGGCAAATCTAACCAAATATCTGATATTTAGTGAATTATTTCTTATAAAAATCATGTCAATTATCGGCAACTTAAAATAGTTAAAATAAAAAAGTCGGGTTTTTGGGACATAAATTATGATGTTTTAGGATTTTTAATTAAATTAAATTAATTAATAATTAAATAAATGACTGTTTTTAATAAAAATTGTTATTTTTCATTTATTTTAATTTAATTTTATTTAATTCTTGTAAAAATTATGTCAATTATGGACAACTTAAAATAGTTAAAATTAAAAAGTCGGGTTTTTGGGACATAAATTATGACATTTTTAGATTTATTAATAAATTAAATTAATTAATAATTAAATAAATGACTTTTTTAAATAAAAATTGTTTTTTTTCATTTATTTTAATTTAATTTTATTTAATTCTTATAAAAATCATGTCAATTATGGACAACTTAAAATAGTTAAAATAAAAAAGTCGGGTTTTTGGGACATAAATTATGACATTTTTAGATTTATTAATAAATTAAATAAATTAATAAATAAGTAAAGTTACTTTTTAATAAAAACATGCAGTTTCACTTATTTTAATTTAATTTAATTAATTTTTATTTAATTCTTGTAAAAATCATGTCAATAAATTCATCACTTAAAATCGCCAATAATAAAAGTCGGATTTTGGGACATAAATTTTGACATTTGTTTTAATAAATTAAATTAATTAATAAATCAATATCATTTTATAAAAAATAATGAACTTTCAGTTATTTTTATTTTAATTTAATTTAATTTTTATAAAATCATTTATTCAACATTCATAAGGTTATTGTGACGTGATATGTCATTGTTTCTAGTACCAACTTATAAAATATACATCCCTTCCTGCCTTCATTTCTTCCCGAGCAGTTACAATGCTCTTCAGCACATCGTTTAACTTTTCATCCAAATTCCAGTCATCGTAACTTTTGTCCATTTTATTATGTGTTATGTCGTATTCTAAATAATCAAGCAGTTTTAATGAAAGTCTAAACGACACATCATTGAATTCATCTTCAGGACTGTAACCATGTGTCACCGCAGTTTTAAACATCCACAGGTGTAGTGTCCAGAACTTCCTATAGTAACCGATTTCTCTATGTTCTACATCTTCATCGCACATAAATAACTCATTTTTAACACTTCCCTCTACAGAATTAAAGTAAGAGTCAAGACCCATTTAATTTGGTTGTTTGTAGAATGTCTTTTATGTTTATTTTTATTTATAAAATAAAAATCAATTTTTAAATAAATAAATTAAAATAATCAATTATTTTAATTTAACAATGTTTTTATAATTTAAAATATTAAAAATTTATTTAATTTAACCATTTGCGCAAATAATTTAAACTCTTTTTTTTATATCATTTAAAGGTATATTAATGGATACAAAAATAGGAGAAAAAAAGAGAATAAAATATGAATGCATAACTTGTGACTTTAATACTAACGATAAAACCAAATACAACAATCATTTAAACACCGCAAAACACAAGATGTTCACAAATGATACAAAAAAGATACAAATTAATGTATGTTTAGAGGAAAAAAGAGAGATTCATGAAAAAATAATTAAACAATATGTTTGTAAATGCGGAAAGAGTTATAAATATTCCAGTGGTTATTACCGACATTTAAATAATTGCAAAACCGATGAAGTTATCACAGTTTCTAGCCAATCAGAAGAAATTAATTACAAGGAAATGTTTATAGAATTATTAAAACAAAATAAAGAATTGCAAAATACTATTTGCTCTACTATACCAAAAATAGGAAACACTAACAATATAACTAATACTATAAACAACAATAACATTAATGTTAGCGTATTTTTAAATGATAATTGCAAAGACGCGATCAGCATGAATGATTTCATTGATTCAGTACAAATAAATGTAACAGATTTATTATATACAGGTAAAAAAGGGCTAGCAAATGGCATTTCAAATATATTCATAGAGAGATTTAATGAGTTGCCAATATTTAAGCGTCCATTATGGTGCAGTGATAAAAAACGCCATAAATTGTATATCAAAGAGGATGAATGGAGCGAAGACAAAGACAATCAAAAAACCAAAGAAGCAATTAAAAAATTGTGCTATGTTCAAACTAAAAATACAAGTAAATATGTAAAAGAAAATCCCGATTGGCTTAAATGTGATAATAAGAAAGATACTTATATGTGCATTGTTAAACAAACAACCAATGACATAAATGAACGAATGGACAAAATAATATCGGATATCTCAGAAAATACACATTTATCTAATGACATTAGAGAGAAAATTGCAAACAATTAAAATGATTCATAAATTGTTTTATTTGAAAAATTGAAAATATAATAATTTGAAGTATTATATTTTAACTAATAGATTATGACTTGTATTTACGATGATGTAAATTATATTGAATTAATAAATGAAATGGTCCCAAATGAAGACAATAAATTATATAATGTAATAATCCATGATGATTGTGAAAACAGTGACGATGTCAGCGAAATATTTGAATACATGAATCAAAAAAAAATGTTTGAAAAAATATTGAAAGTGACAATTAATGAATTAAATACAACAAATCCAGCATTAGAAAGTTATAAATATCATACACTTTGTTTTCAAGCAAACCGATACCATAAATTTATTAGACGCATTGAACATTTTATTGAATTTTATGAATGGAAAATTACACGTAATAAACATAAAGATTATAAAAATTGGGCATGGGAATGGTCTTGGAAGTTAATGACATTTTTTAAAAAATACGAAGAAGACACATTTATAAATTATAAAAATGATAATGATAAAAAAAAAGATTAAATGCTAATGTTTAATGATTTAAATTACAATTAAAATTGAAATTAAATTTAAATGTTGATAAAAACATCAACCAAGAAAAACACAATGTGCGACATTTCCAATGAAGAGAACAAGGCTATTAATGTTCAACTTGTTATGAATAGCATTATGCTAAATCAAGATGTGCTTGATATTATAAAATCATTTGTATTTCAGGACAAAAGATTTTATGCTCAAAAAAAAGAACAGAAGAAGCGACACGATGATTTAATGAAGATTATCAATGCTCCAAACGCATATCGTGTTACTAACTATGTTGATGAAGGAATTGGTCACTGGTCAATTTGGATGCCACCTGAAAATGAATATGACAATGACCTTCAAATGCAAGCATCAAATTGTTTGAAATGTGGTAAATATGTTTATGTCGGCACGATAGAGTTAGAAAATGCCATTATAGACAATAATTATATCACTTGCTTAAATGGTCAACATTAGAAAAAAATATTTATATTTATATGTATATTGGAAATTTAATAGATTCATTATTTTTCTCTATTTATATCCAAATTTTACTATCAAGATCTATCACAAGACCACTTGATAATTGAGGAATTTGATTAAATCCGGCAGATTTAACACGAGTTCTCATGGTTTTTAAAAGTTCACGCCAAGTTATATTATTATTAGAATTAGTAATTTCATTGAATGCCCACGACATTGCACCATGTACTTTATTATTTACTAATGATTCATAACTATATTGTTCATCACGACACCCACTTAATAAAATAACATTACCATTTGTTTCTAAATTTCTAGGATTTTCAGTAAAATTATCATAATTTAATCTCTCTAAACATTGATATTTTAAGTCTAGAGCAGTACCACTATTACAACAATCAAATAAACAAAATAAAGTCACATTCGGTTTCAAATTTTCTTGTATTATTGTTTTAAGTTCGTCATCGCGAATAGCATTAAAATCTAACGGTATTATTAATTCATCCCTCCCATCTAATTCATCACCATCGCGGTCAATTGTATATGAACCGTGTCCGCTATAATAAACAAATAATAAATCACCTTCAACACCGTCTGATAACAATTGTTTAAATTCTAATAATATATTTTCTCTCGTAGGTTTAACACTTGTTTCATCTGTAATTAATTTAATTTCAGTAAATCCACTATCTTGTATTCTTTTTTCTATCAGTTTCGCATCATTGATACAACCGTTTAATTGAGAGTTTGTACCATTGTAATTTAATCCAAATAAAATAGATTTTTTCCTTATTACTTTAATTGGTAATATGTTTAAATTATTAACATTATCAATATTAGTTTTTAATTTATTTTGTAATGAATTTAATACATTATTATATTGATTTCTAAGATTTGCAAATATTGTATTTTTTCTAGCAAGGGGAATTCGCTGTCTATTAATTGTTCTAACATTATTTGAGGTAATACGATTTAATGCCGACAAATCAATGTTAAATTGAATTCTTAAAGAATTTATACGCGATTTTTTAAATTCAACAAGTTCTTTACTCATTATATATTAAACATAGATATAATTAATCAAATAATATAAAAAATGATTAATTATATAAATTATATAAATTAAATGTCAAATGATGGTTTTAATATAGATAATATTTATTTTACTGATGAAAATGATAAAAATGATAATATAAATGAAATAGCATTAGTTACTATTAAATCAAGTAATAGCAATGATAGCCTGCAAGATTTAGAAATTATAGAAAAAAAAATGCATAAAATTACTTCTTGCGATGAATTAAATGCGTTAAATGATTGTAACTGTAAAACTATGATAGAACCTGATTACACAGATTCTTCAACACAAACTAACACAATTGATGACAATAAAAATTTAATTTCCGAATTACATGCTTTACGAATTAAATACAGTAATTTAGAGAAAAATTTTGACACTGTTTCAAATTTATTAAAACATTTTGTGGTAATTGATAAAGAAAATCCTAAATTAGATGAAATTAAAACCCAATTAGCACTTGTAGTAAATAGAGAGTTAAGACAACATCACGTATTTCCATTTATAAGTTTTATAAATAAATTCTCAAAATAATTATTGTTTATTTGCGTCGTGATTTTTTAGTCTTATGTTTATTTTTATTTTTATGTTTTGAATTACGTTTAGATTTATTGCGATTTTTTCTCCTGCGTCCGCCACTAGATGAACGCGTTTTACGAGTTGTATTTGTTGAAGGCTCTTTTGTAATAGTTTTTTTCACGGTTGCCTTTCTTTTAGACGGGGCAGACAATTTAGAAGCCATTATGTTTTCATAACCACTGGTTATGTCATTATATAATTCTTCTTTCTTATCGTCAGAGAGAAAATCAGAATAAACATCCATAAATTTATCTTTTAACCCTTTATTATAAGCCAATTTTCTTATTAAAGACGCCGATATTTGACTGGGTGGCACAGATGACATGTCCATTTCTTCCAGTTCTTCTATTGGTGCTTTCGCGAGGGATACTCCGCCTTCTCTACTAAGTACTCTTTCCTCAAATGAACGTATTGCGGGAATGCTATCAGTTTTTAAAGCCGAACGCATTGCATTTACAGTATTCTGTCTATCATCGCCGACAAGTAAAATTATATCAAGAATATTATTTGCGTCTGGACCAAGCCGTTCTACCTTTTCGTGTATGATGCTGTCAACCATGTTAAATGGTCCTGCCTGAGAAGGAGTTACACAGCGAAATATAACGTTCATATTTTGTATTTTTTGTTTAATATCATCATCCGTTTCTTCCGAAATCATTTTGTATTTCAAACTATTTATCATACTATCACTATCTTGTCCATTAAGGAAATAAATTTTACGATCACAATCAATTGGATTTTCTAAATCTGTATTTTTTTTAGATAATACAACATATACTTCTGTTGTTCCTTGGCGTATACCTTCTAAAATTAATGCGTGTATTAACAATAAATGTCCAGGTGTCGGGGGGTTCATTCTAGTAGACGTAAATACAAATTTAGTGTCATTCGGCAATAATTCAGAATATTTAATCATCTATATAATATAAATTTAATATATTATTCAGAATAAATTATAATAATTATATTTAATTAATATTTTTTATGAAAATGTTATATAAAAATATGACAAAGAAGTCGGTTTATTTGATGATTTTACATAACATCATTCCTGTTATAATTTGCCATTATTGAAATGTGTAATTAAATTCTCATTAGCAACTAGAAATATGCTTTACTTGATGACTTAAATAAATATATTTAAGCAGGTAATTGTGGAGTTGTTTTTGCATTATTAAAAGTTGTTACATTTCTAGTCAACCGTGAGTTTAATCTGTAAGATGTACTTGTTGGTAAAACATTAAATGTCCAATTTAATGGAGCTGTTTCATCTAATGCCCCTTTTCCATTATTAAATAAATGTATTCCGGTTGTTCCATTAATTCCTTGAAACATTGAAACAACTGTTGTTACTAATGGAGTATTCCAATAAGCACCATTTGCACCAATAGGCTGGTTAAATGCTACGCAATATTGAAACATATTAGCCATAGTTGTAACTCTACTTGTATTCCAATTTAATGGAGCTGTGCCTGGAACAGTACCTGATGCTTGTCCATTATTAAAAGTTGTAGTAGTTGCTAATGTAGTTGTACCCGAAAACATAGAAGCCATTGTTGTAACATTAGACGTATTCCATGATCCAATGTTTTTATTAAACAAGATTGCGGATTGAAACATACTAGCTAATGAACAACTAGCTACACCTAAACTTGTTGTATCAACGAGGTTTGTAAGTGGTTGATTAAACGCAGAAGTGGAAGAAAACATAGATGCGAATGATGTACATAAGGGAGCAGACCAATCCTGTATTGTATTACTCCCTCCATTATTAAAATCTCTTGACAAAGTAAACATATTTGTTAGAGTAGCGACTTTAGAAAGTTTCCAAGATCCAATATTCTGGTTAAACAAAGTTGCGGATTGAAACATAGAAGTTAATGAACAAGTTCCGGTTAATACTGATGTATCAACAAGTTTAGTTCCAGTCCCAAGATTTTGTAGAGGTTGATTAAACGAAGTGGCTGAATTAAACATAGACGCGAAGGTTGTACATAAGGGTGCGGTCCAGTTCTGTATATCTGGACTCCCCCCATTATTAAATGCTGTCGCTGATTGAAACATATTATTCATAGGGGTCGCTCTAGATACATCCCAACTGCCAATATTTTGATTAAATGCTATTGCACTGACGAACATAGAATTCATCGCACATACAGAAGAGGAGGTGGTAAGGCCAGATGTATTAACAAGTTTAGTTCCAGTCCCAAGATTTTGTAGAGGTTGATTGAAGACCGTTGCTGACTGAAACATAGACGCGAAGGTTGTACATAAGGGTGCGGTCCAGTTCTGAATATCTGGACTTCCCCCATTATTAAATGCTGTCGCTGATTGAAACATATTATTCATGGGGGTCGCTCTAGATACACCCCAACTGCCAATATTTTGATTAAATGCTATTGCACTGACGAACATAGAATTCATAGCACATACAGAAGGGGAAATAAGAACTGATGTATTAACAAGGTTTGTAAGAGGTTGATTGAACGCTGATGCTGATTGAAACATATTAGCAAATGATGTACATAAAGGAGCAGACCAACTTGCTAACGAGACTCCTCTATTATTAAATGTGGAGGCTCCATTAAACATAGATGACATATCAGTTACGTTTAATGTATTCCACTCACTAATGTTTTGATTAAATGTGGAGGCTCCATTAAACATAAGAGACAATGTATTATTAATTGTAATTGATATTATTGATCCAACTCCAATATTAGATCCAATAGCAGTAACAACTACTAAGTTTTCATCATTTGTAATACTTGAAATATTACTAATATATGTGATAGAAGAAGTTTGAATAATAATACTCATTTGACCTACTAATGTAGTAGTAAATGTAGCACCTGGGCAATTCAATATTCTTGTTGAATTTGTATAACTTGATGTAGAAGGGGTAATATTTGGTATAATATTACTTGGCATTGATACAAGGTTTGAAATATCTTGATTAAATGATGGTGCTGAACGAAACATCAAACTAAAATTGACACATTTTGGTGCGTTCCAACTAGTTAATGGATTATTGCTTGAACCAGATGTATCTCCATTATTAAAATCAGACGCATTTTGAAACATTGCGCTCATATTAGTTACATTGACAAGCTTTCCTCCCCACGCACTAATGTCTTGATTAAATCGTGGAGCGGATTGAAACGTAGACTGCATCGTATTAACATTAGTTACATCCCAACCACCGATGTTTTGATTAAATGTTGTCGCTGATTGAAACATAGAAGCTAATGAACATGCAACACCAGCAATTAGACCTGATGTATTTACCAGAGTTGTAATTGGTTGATTAAAAGCAGTGGTAGATTGAAACATTGACGTAAATGATATGCAATTGGGTGCAGACCATGTTAATGCTACACCTCCGTTATTAAATGATGTTGTACCTTGAAACATAGATGTCATATTAGTAACATTAGAAACTACCCAAGAATTTAAATTTTGATTAAACGGAGACGTAGATACCCGAACAAACATTGAAGTCATATCACAACTTGTTACAATAGTTGTATTTACAAGATTAGGCAATGGTTGATTAAACGCGTTGGCACGAGCAAACATACTTGCAAAAGCTGTACATAAGGGAGCATACCAAGTTAATGGAACTAAACTTGTACCAGGTAAACCGCCGTTATTAAACGTGTAAGCGTTTTGGAATGTAGAATTCATATTAGTTACCTTAGAAACATCCCAAGAATTTAATTGTTCATTAAATAGAAAGGCGTTAAAAAATAAAGTATTCATAATGGTTACTTTACTCGTATCCCAATTATTAATATTTTGATTAAATATCTGAGCGGCCTGAAACACGCTACCCATATTCGTTACATTCGACATATTCCAATAAGGTCCATTCGTATTAATCGGTTGATTAAACATTTTTGCTTCGTTAAACATTCCGCCAACATTAGTAAGGCTACTTGTATTAAAAGTACTAAGAGGTTGATTAAATGAACTCGTTGAACGAAACATTTCTGCCATATCTGTTACATTAGAAGTATCCCAGGTGCTAAGAGACTGATTAAATATAGCCGCATTACGAAACATATTATTAGTAATTGTCAAATTAGAAGTATCCCAAGTTAATGGATTAGTTCCAGTTGGTGGTTTTTGTATATTAAGAATTGTTCCGGATACAATATTAGTACCAAATCCTGTTACAACTAAATTTTCATTATCTGTGATACTTTGTACAGTTGTAATAAAAATAATTGTTGTAGTAACAACCCATAGTGTATCATTTACATTAATTGGAGGAGATGGTGATTGGAAAGAGGCACCCGGACAAGTTAAGGTTTTTGTACTATTTAGATAAGAAGAAGTTGAAGGCGTTACACTTGTTAGAGTACTTGTTATAGGAATTACTTTTTGTACATTAAAAATTTGACCTGCTGTATTTGTTCCAATACTAGGAGATATTGTTAATTGAGTATTACTATTTACATTAGTCACTACAAAAGCACTTATTCTTGATGAATTAGGAATTAAAAGCGCATCTCCAACTGAAACTAGAGATAACAGAGTAGCACCTGGACAATTTAATGTAGTACTCGTACTTGTACAAGTAGATGGAGTGACACTGGATAGTGTATTTATTTCTCCATTATTAAAATTGGATGCTTGAAAAAACATTGACCCCATATTAGTAACATTAGAAACATCCCAACTACTAATATTTTGATTAAATAAAGTCGTATTTGCACCTGTAAGAGAATTAAACATAGCATTCATATTACAACTTGCTACACCCGATGTATTAACTAAATTGGGCAATTGTTGGTTAAAAGCACTTGCTCTTCCAAACATAGCAACAAATGATTTACACAGGGGGGCATACCAAGTTAATGGTGCCGAACTAGTTCCAGGCGCGCCTCCGTTATTAAATGCTATTGCCGAATTAAATATATTTGTCATATCATTTGCATTAGAAACATCCCAATTATTCATATCAAAACCTCCATTGTTAAAAGCGTTTGTATTTCTAAATATAGATGTCATATCTTGAACATTAGAGACATCCCAGGCTCCTACATTTTGGTTAAAAATAGTTGCTCCAGAAAACATAGCGGCTAATGAAGACAATGCCACACCTGAAGTATTAACAAGGTTTGGAATTGGTTGGTTAAAAGCAGTAGCCGATTGAAACATACCAAAGAATGATGTACATAAGGGGGCAGACCAAGTTGCTAATGAAACTTCTCCATTATTAAATGCTGTTGCTAAATTAAACATAAAAGTCATATTTGTAACATTGGAAACGTCCCACGAATTTAGATTTTGATTAAATGTGGAGGCGGATTTAAACATATTTTCCATAGTTGTGACATTAGAAACGTCCAATGAACTAACATCACTATTAAAATTTGTATTACTAAAACAATTAATTAGGCTTGTTCCAAAAAATGGCATAGTTGGAACACCCGAACCAGAATCAAATATTAAATTGTTTAAATTGGAAAACTGATTTCCTCCTTTTGATAAAGGAATGTCTCCAAATTGAATGATTGTTAAATTTCCACCAAGTGCATTATAAAAATTTACAATTGAACTATCGGCACTATAAAATGATAATCCGTCATTTGTGTTCTCGTTATCTGTATAAAATGTATAATTTACAGTAACCTTAGTAATTGAGTCAATGTTTTCAACCTCATATGTATAAGTCATGTCATTTGTAGAAATAATTGGAATTGGAACACTATTAAGGTTTTTTGAATAAAATGTTCTATTGTTATTAAAGATTATATTTCTTGAATATGCAATATTATCATTGTCAAATTGATAAATAAATGTTCCGTTAACTTGCGGACGAGGAGGAGGTTCGCTACAGCATTCAGGTGGTACATAATTATTTTTAACTAGATAAGGTGAATTTCCATTTAAATAATATGACCCTGCTTTTGCGGCGGAATCGCCAAATATTCTTCTTAGGCTTGCTCCACTTTTAGTTACAGTTTCTAGTTTAAGTTTTTCCAAACGCGTACTACTTTCAACTGCGCCTTGGACTTTGAATGATCTATTATTAGGTTTAAATATTGTAATTTGTTGGGATCCATTACAAGCATTTTGAGGGCATTCCCCTGTTGAAAACACTTGAGGTCCTAATATTGAATTGTCTGGATATAACCATTTGCCATCTTCCCCATAATATGTTACCCCTGGATAAGGCAAATTAGTTAATTTCTGATTGTATAATTTGCTTCTACTTCTTAAATAAGCCCTACTATCAGTATAATATTTTTTACTTAATAATGTAGTGGCAGGTTTAATTATATTATAAACTGGATTACAACATATTTGTTTTCCAATTGGTCCATTCCATCCATTTTCCAATACATCTTCTGCTGTTACTGTATAAGCACAGTTGATGTCATTACAAAATTTATTATTTTTGTCTATGGATATATTTGAAATAATATTAAATCCAGTTTTGTTATCATTATCACAACATTCATTTTTCTCATTAGGATTTCCACCTAAATAAATGGTTCCGCCTGGTTGAAATACTTCATGTATATTTTTAGCTATAGTGCCTCCGCGTGTAGGGTCTGATTGCAATTGTCTTCTCCAATGTTTAATTGGTCTTGGTAAAAATGCGTTTCCGTCGGTCTGATTCATTCCATCTGGCTGATTTAATATCCATGTTCCATTTGTTAATGGTCTGGCGTTTCCTGGAACGGCTTCTGTGCGAGAATATCCTTTCCAAGATATATATTGTTGTGGTTGCCATTTATAAGTAAATTTATTATATCCTGACATATTATATATTTCTATTATAAAATAATCTCAACATATAAACATTTTATTAAGTTTGTATTTGATATTTGTGTTTGATGTAGTTATTTAATTATTAATTATTTAATTGTTTTAATGCTAAAATAATGTATAATTTAATTAAATAATTATACATTATTGTCACCAAAAATTGGTTGATTATTTCCAAGTTTAACATTTTGTTTTGTCAATGATGTTTGTTTATGACGATTTATCCAGTTTCCAATGACAGTTTTATTTATGTTTTCTTGTTCATTTTCTAAATTTTCTAATAATTCTTCATCGGTTGGCTGTCTGTTATATCTTTCAAAAAATGTATTATTAAATTCATTTATTTTTTTTTCTTTTAAATCTAAATTTCTTTTGCGTTTAATTACATCAGCCATTCCACTGGTGAATTCGGATGATACTATTTTTGTGTTTTCTGTCTTGACATAAACGCTTTTTCTAACACTTTCAATATCATCGCAAATTTCAGGTTTTTTAATTTCTTTAAAAATCTTTTGTTGTTCTGTAATAATTTGATTTCCTGATAAATCAAATCGTGGGCTAGAGTCAAACGTTTTTTTGAATATTTTAACAATTTTTGCATCAATTGATGGGCTTGTTTCCATTAGTCTATCAAATTCTTCATTGCATAATTTTAAATAAATATTAACTGTTTGTCTTTCATCTGGTGATTTTGCTAATTCTACTCTTATTTTTCTATAAAATTTATCCCATGAAAGTGAAGCCACTCGGTGTGATTCGTTTAGTTGTGATATTTTTAAAAAGTTTTGTATAGTTGTTATGATGCCTGCTGCAATGTTTACTCCTCCGACAATCATTGAAAAGTATCCTCTATATTCTACTGGTACTCTCTCTTGAGCAAAGTTGGCGGTTCCTGTCAGTGTACTCATTACAATAACTGGTATAGTAAACCACGTGTTTAATGAATTATATTTCTCATAACTTTTAGAATGTAGCCATCTATAACACATTGCTTTGTCACCCCAATCAATAAGTATATTTTCGTGTTCGTGTGTCCATTTAATGAATATCTGGTTTTCTTCATTATTATTCGTATCATTTGTCTGGTCTATTGTTTCTGCCATTTATATAATATAATTATATTAAATATTATATTATATTAAGTATGAGTGAGTTTAAAGAGTTAAAAATTAAATTTGAAAATTTAAAATCTGTTAGGTTAAAAATTAAAAATTTATTTGAAAATTTAAAATCGTTGACGTGTTTATTAAAGTCTTTATATTTATCGTATATAGAAACTGCTAAGAAAAATAATTTATTATTTGGGATTGATTCATTGCATTTTCAAAAGTCATTGATTGAATTGGAATATGAAAATATGGAAAAAATCTATAATCTGATAGACAATAAAATGTACTGTGAATATTATAAATTGTTTAGATTGATATCTAAATATGCGGATGAAATAATAATTGATAAGAAAATTCAATCGTTATGTAATTTAAAATCTAAATATCCGGTTTATAAAGATTTGGATCAATATAAAGTGTATGAATTTGAACTTATAAATGATTTGCATCACGACATTGTTCAATTGTTGGATGAAATGACAAATTATCTGAATCAAAAAGAAGCGGATCTTAAGATAGAAGAAGACAAATCAAGTAATGGATTAAATATAGATAATTATATAAATACAATAATGTTTGAGAATGCGGTTTTGTCTCATAAAATAAAACTGTTTAAAAGGTATTTACAAACATTTCACAAATACCACAGTACATATTTATCTAGATTATATATTAAATTGGGTATAATGTGGGGACAAATTAATCAAGACATAAGATTGGGTTCACAAGTTCCAAATATTTCTTCTATTGAAGTAAATAAACAAAAAATAGAAAGTCCTACGATTTCAATTGGACAACAAGATGAGATATATAAATTTTTGAATGAAAGTGGGGGAAATAATAAAGAACTTAGAGAAGAATTAGACTCCATAATTTCCCATATTTCATCTGAAAATGACATGTTAGATGACATCAATTCTCAGGAACGTACTAATAGTGAGTGCGATTCTCAAATTGAGTTATTATTAAATGAAAAGATTAATATCGGAATTGGAGTTGACAATTCAGATATTGTTAAACCTCATGATAAATTAAAGAAAAAACGGAAACGAAAAAATAAGAAGATGACGTCATAGTTAGACATCATTTTATGTTTAAATGGTTTTATTTTATTTAAATAAAAATTGAAATAAATATATATTGTGTAAATCATTTAAACAACAACTAAAATGGAACGACGTATCACAAAGAAATGCGAATCTTATATGCTAAATTTCAAGACTGAAGTCAAGACATGGATGGATGATAGCGATATGTCAAAACATAAATTATATAGCGTGTTTCTACAATATTTATATGACTACCCCAACATTAATCTAGAGAAGGAAGATTTTCAGAAACGTAAAAGGGTTAAGAATTTAGTGCCACAATTTGAGAGATGTGGGGCTAAACGAGCAAATGGAGATCAGTGTTCGCGGCGTAAGCAAACCGGAAGTGACCACTGTGGAACCCATATTAAAGGAACTCCTCATGGAGAAATTGAGACCGACACAATTGAACAACAAGTCCAAACTAAAATAGAAGTATTTGTTCAAGAAATTCAAGGCATTAATTATTATATTGACAAAAATAATAATGTATATAAAACTGAAGACATTATTAGCAATTCTAAAAATCCATCTGTTGTTGCAAAATATACAAGAAACGCAAAAGGAGACTATCTAATTCCAGAATTAGGAATTAGTTAAACTTTAATTAATCAACTACGTTTCCAACAATTATGGCTTGAAAACCTTTCAACTGGATCGCTAGATTTACAAGTATAACAACTAAGATTTGGTACACTAGTTTGTTTAATAAAAAAATTATCTAATTCTTTTCTTTCAGCATCAGATAAATAATCTCTATTATTATTATTATTATAATTTGGTTCATTTATTTTAAGTATTGGTTTAGGAGTTGAACATTTGTTACACGCATTTTTACTATTAAAAACATAAAAATCGCATTTAGAACAATACCAACTATTATTTTTATATGGCATTATAATAATAATAATAATAATAATAATAATAATAATAATAATAATTCGTTTCGTTTAAATCATTATATTTCAATGAATATAATTTATTGAAATATATAAGGTATTATATAATGTTTGATAAAACAATTGAA
>Ga0315284_10000055_pt1 | contig 153289 bp, 153 predicted proteins | sample YL17G09_16_MG_FD_203696 | JGI IMG/M metagenome (GOLD analysis project Ga0315284, IMG submission 203696) | Sediment microbial communities from Yellowstone Lake, YNP, Wyoming, USA - YL17G09_16 | ecosystem: Environmental > Aquatic > Freshwater > Lake > Sediment | place: USA: Wyoming | collected... | reverse complement strand
GTACTTCAAACCAAGGACCAAATGGACTGATGACAACAGCCCTGTGCCCGTTTGCCACGACTGCCTTCATCGCATTCAGCAGTGGGGCGGGCGATTCCTCTAGGTCTGTAAGGAAGAAGAAGAGAGACCGTTTCCTAGTCTGACTGGTCACGTGTGATACTGCTGTTTCATAGTCGCTCCAACCCATTGGCTCTGCCATCGCGAGAGCGTCAAGCACGGCGTACATGTGGTCAGGCTTTGTGCTTGGCGGGACGTAGTTATGGACAACATCTGAGAACACACATACGCCCACGAGGTCCTTCCTCTCAAGTCCCATGTATGTGAGTAGGACCGCTGCTCTGATGCCGTACTCGAGCTTGGTGTTCTCTGGGTAGCCGTTGCCCATGCTGCCAGATGCGTCGACCATGCAGATGAACTGGACATTCTTCTCTTCCTCATACTGCTTGATCGTCATCTCTCCTCGCTTTGCAGTCGTCTTCCAGTCAATGAGCTTGAATGGGTCACCGGGCACATACTCTCTGAACCCAGCGAACTCAGTACCCATTCCGACAACCTTGGTCTTGTGAGAGCCGAACATGAGCCCGAGCTGGCGCTGCTTGCCGATGGTTTCCAGGCGGCGCACATCCTTCCACGTCGGGTAGACTAGAATCTCGGTCCTAGCCTTCACGGTCCGCTTGTAGTAGTGAAGCCCAAGCCGGTCACGCATGATGACCTCAGTGGGACCGAGATAGTAGCGGCCTCGCATTCGGGCCTGCAAGATGTAAGAGAAGGCGATGCTACTGCCCGCTTCTATACGAGAGGCCATGAAATTCTCGCCTATAGCCAGTATCCATGTTTCGGGGTATTGATCCCAGACTTCGATGAAGTCGAAGTGACGGCGTGAGTTGTTACGAATCGTCACACGCACTCGGAGGAAGTCGCCAGAGAAGACTTTGGTCTTGTCAATCTTTCGATCGACTTCGATACCAGAGAGGTTGGCAGTCACTGCGAATAGAGGGAGTGTGACCACTAGACCCACAATCAGATACACGCCAAGAAGAATGAGATAGAAGTTGAAAAAGGAGAATCCACTTGTCAGAAACAGTATTCCCGAGAATAGGACTGTAAAGCCTCTCTGAGTTATCAATCCCAGTCTTCTCCAGTGTTGTTCTTTTCGGATCTGTCTATTTCGGACAGTCCACTTCTCCGAGTATCTTCGAAACAATACGGTCCACACTCAGCCCCTCAAGCTCGGCCTCTGGCTTCATGACGAGCCTGTGGTTCAGGGTTTGGACACAGAGCTTCCGTACGTCCTCTGGAATGACATAGTCACGCCCAAGCATTGCCGCCCTTGTCTTTGACCCACTCATAAGAACAAGAGAGGCACGAGGAGAGCCGCCAAGAAGTATCTGAGGATCATTACGGGTACGGACTACAATGTCGCGGATGTAGTTGATCACATCCTCATCTAGGTACACCGTTTTGCATGCATTCTGCATCCGGACGATGGCTGAAGGGCCACCAAGCACTCTCAGGTCCGTCGCCTCGCCTTGATGCTTCCTCCGAATCACCTCAGCCTCTTCACTGGGCGTCGGATAGTCCAACACCAGTCGGAACATGAAGCGGTCTAGCTGTGCTTCTGGCAGAGGATAGGTGCCCTCCTGTTCGACCGGGTTTTGGGTTGCGATTATGAGAAACGGCAGGGGGAGTTTCCTTGTCACGCCCTCAGTGGAAACCTGCCGTTCCTCCATGACCTCCAACAATGCGCTCTGAGACTTGGGGGGACACCGGTTGATCTCGTCGGCCAGCACGAGGTTGGCAAAGACAGGACCCTTGCGGAACCAGAACTCTCCACTCTTCTGGTTGAAGACGTTGCTTCCCAGAATGTCGCTCGGGAGAGTATCGACAGTCAGCTGAATCCGCTTAAAGGCACAGCCCAGAATCGAAGCGAAAGTACGAGCCATATAGGTCTTCGCAAGGCCCGGGACGCCCTCTAACACGACATGTCCGTTGGAGAGGAACGCAATCATCGTGTCTCGTAGGATGTCAATCTTGCCGACAATGACTCTCTGACACTCGCGTATTATCTCTGAAGTCAGGTCGTGAACCTCTGCTATGCTCATGGTCTGGGAGGTGTCGACCTGACTCACTTCTGTTGTTTCTTCTACAGTCATTACTTCTATCTCACCTTCTTGATTCAACTAAGAGTGATGATATGTTATGCATCCAGAAGAAGAGCGTCATCAGCTCGCTCTCTCTGATCTTCATCTTGGTTTTGGAGGATATCTCCTCTATCCTCTCAATCGTCTTGAAGAACTTGGTTTCATCTAGGCTCGGGTCCTTGTAGCGCATGAGTTCCCACATCTTCCTTGCGTCATACTCTGACCACATGTGCTTCCGTTTCAGATCCCGCTTGAGCTTCCTGTACAGCATTTTTACCACACGTGCGTAGTTGCCTTCTGTACGATAGTAAGTCATGCGCTCACTGAAGTATGTCTGTCCGCGCCTCAGGAATACGTCAGACACACTCCTGACCTCTGGCTTCTTCATGTCAGGCAGGTACTTCTTGAGGCCTATGACAGTCAGCAAGGGATACAACGGAGCAAAGAAGGGCATCGTGCTCAGCCACAAGGCGCGTCCCAAGTAGAACCCATAGAAGAACTCTGGTGACTGCCAAGGCACTGCGAGCAGGTTCTCGCAGAAGACGATGGGCCATGATGTATTGTATCTGGCCAGCCAGTTGATTACATTCCGGCCGAACTGGCGGTTTTCGCCGAGGGAGAACATAGTGTTGACGAAAACACTTGGATCGCTCATCGCGACCAGTCTTCCTGTCGGAGAACCCTGTCCGCCGAAAGAGAGGTCTAGCGCTCCAACGACTGGCAGTGAGCCATTCCACTCGTTGCCATCCGGATAGGGGTTTGGATCGGTTATGTTCGTTTCACACCATGATCGGGTTGTGGTCCAAGCCACACCAGCCTGACCAAGAACGCAGAGAGGGTTAATTGCAGTCGCCCAGTTCAAATAGAGCTTGTTCACTCCGGCAGTCAGAGCACCCCCATCGAGGCCAGCTCTGAAACCCCCGGTTGCCCTCCTGATCACAGGCAGCTTTGGGCTCTTAGCGTACGAGTCCAAGTCGAGGATGACGCCGCCCGTGAAAGAGAGGAAACCTTGGGCCGGAATCTGGCCCCCTGACCATGAACCACTGATGAGTGTATTCAGCACCTGGAAAGAAGTGTTGGCCGTACCGAAGTCATCGGCAATGAGAACCCCGCCCCCTGCCGTCAGGTGGTTGAACAGAGTGAGTACTGCATCCAAGGTGAAGTAGCTGACGGGACCCATGATTACGAGGATCGCAGCGCCTTCATACCTCGATACAACGCTCATAGAAGACTGAATGGCTAGAGTCGTGTATCCAATGTTCTCGGTTTCGAGCCGGAAGTCGCTCAGTCCGTTCCATTGTTCATTGTAGATGCTGAAATCCTGCGTGTAGGTTTCACTCACAGCGAAGACTGTGCCGCCAGCCAGAATGGCGACTGGAAACCAGCTCGCGAAGAACAGTAGGATTTGAGCCCATTCCTTCCAGCCCATCTCAGTTCCACCTTGTACCTGCTTCTAGACAGCCGTTGCGATCGGACTGCCCTCAATCTTCGGGTAAAGGTCTGTAAAGACTCTGATTGCAGACTCATAGCGCTCGCGGTTCATCTCGTGCTTCGAGAAGCGCGCTTCCTCGTAGACGGTCGCGAATTCCTGTGCGGCGGTACTGTCCAGAGGCATTATCTTGAGAACGCGCTCAAGATACTCGCGTGCGGTTTCTGATGCTAGACGCTCAGAGCCTGTCTTCGACCCACACATCTGCTCGAATGTGCGATAGGCAAGGGTGATAGCGGCACCATATTTGCCCGCATCAGCCAGCTTCTTTATGTTACGCAGCTTACTGGGAATGTCAACTGCTGTTGTTCCCACGGGACGTCGGAATCTGCCCTTGACTAGATAGAGGTACAGGAACACGACAATGATTGCGCCTGCAAGCGCGACACTTGGTAGAATGATGTCAATCAGTCCTTGCATTGGTCACCACCTGTTAGTAACATGAGAGTATGATGTTCTGATCTTCAAATGAAATCTAGACCACCTTGAGGTACTTCCATTGTGCGGTCTGTATCGTCGTATCACTATGATACCTATGACCGCCTCAGCCACGATTGCGCCTGTCCAGACTACAATCAGAATGATGCTGAGAGAGGGCCCAGTTGCCCTCTGTATAGCAACCGTGAATCTGCTGGATTCGATACTGGGAACCGAATATGACACAAGCGTGAAATAGTACTCGTAGAACCCCTCGGGGGCGGACGTCAGAGCTCTGTACGTGATGCGACCATCGTCACCAGTAGTGCGAGTTTCGGTCGAAGTGCCATTCAGATGAATGAGGACGTCCCTACCCACAATAGGATAGTGACTCGCTGAGTCATCAGTGAGTGTGCAGCTAATGGTCAGGGAGTCACCGGGGTCTATGCGCGTTGGAGTTCCAGGGCTGAAGACCACGTTCGCAAACACATGGATGGGATTGGCTACATCTCGAGTAGAACCATCGACATAGCCGGATCCCCCATACGAAACGGAAAGCGTAAACAGACCGCTGCCTGAACTCCAGCTGAGTGGAATTCCTCGCTCGAACGTGTTTCCATCCGGTGAACTCACCAGTAGCGTATCGATATTCACACCTCCGAGGCTGAGAGTCACTGACCCTGTGAGTGCTCCTCCCTCAGTGTCTTCAAGCCGAATGAACACAGTGAAGGTTTCCCCGGGCATGATGTCACCCTGTGGCGTGACTTGAACCAGAACACGCGTGCCTAAGTGAACTTCAATCGTCCAAGAGTCAGGCGTTCCTTGGACATCATAGTTGCCATAGTCAATCGCCAGAGTGACTATGTGTTGCCCCAATGACCATCCCGAGGGAACTTCGAGACTGACAGAGAACCTGCCATCCGATCCCGTAGATACAGTGTCCCAAGACACCGTCGAGTCGACAACTATCGCCAAGGGCACTCCCGGTGCGTTCCCTCCACCATGGGTGACGTAGCCTTTCACGGTCAGGTAGCTCCCTATTGTCACAATGACCACTGTCTGAGGATCCAAACGGAGTGTTACTCGGTCGAAGACAGCCACCTGCTGCTGACTTGACACTGCGTTTTCGAACACTTCAGAGGGGGCAAGAAATGCCACATAGTAGGGCACAGTGCCTAGGTGCTGCGTCCAAGGGACGGGGTAGACGAACTGGAAGCTGCCTGCCGGGTTTGTGGTGGTCAGGGTGTCCACAATACTCCCATCCCAGACTAGTGCTACATCATAGCCAACCATACCAGTGCCATTTCCGAAAGTCAGATTGCCAGAAATAGTGATGTTATCGCCCAGATACACCACTGAAACATCACCAATCGCGGAAAGCGAAACCGGTATGAGCCTGACGCTGATGGTGACGGGGGCCGTGGAAAAGTCTGCAATCCAGTTGATTCTAGACACATAGGATGCCACGATGTAATGGTCGCCAATCGTTGTTGATGGAGGAATAGTCCAGTCGTAAGCGAATGAACCATCAGAGGTGGTCTGCGTAGTACCTACAGGAGAACCATCCACCAAGATCTCAACCCATGCTCCAATGAGAGGTACATCGGGACCTGTGAGATTGTAGTACAAGACACCTGTGAGGGTGAGAGTCTGACCGACACTGCAGTTGGTCACTCCACCACTGTTGAATCCAACGATTATTGTGACCCATTGCTGCAGTGTGAGCACCTGATGCACGGACTCTGCACTGGCAATGAGAAGAGAGCCGGAGTAGGTGCCGTACACCTCGATTCCAGTCCAGACACTGTCACCAGACATGCCGGAATAGGCATATTGGGCGCCACCTGTGGAGTTGGTGGTTACAGTCGTAATCAAGATGTCGGAACCATTGAACCACCAGATTGACACCTGAGCGTTGCTCACAGGTGTGGAGTTGTGTCCAAATGAAAGCACGACGTAAATCACTACCGTTTCGTTCAGATACGCTGGGTTGGGGTTCACAGTGACAACAAGATCAACTGGGTATCTCTGCACAGAAATGGAGAATACGGTGCTTGCGTCGCCGCTCAGTGGGTCAACTGTGGTGTAGTTGCACTTGAACCAGTAAGTGCCAGCATTGTCAGGCGGAACAGTCAGCCAGTAGACGTAACTGAAACCTCCGGTTGAATTTGTGACAATGCCGTCTATGAAACTCCAAGTCAGTCCCACCTGACGATAAATTGTGACTGCCCCCCCGACAATGACAGGCGAGCCACCAGTATAAGCGAGAACACCCTCTATACGGATGCTCTCGTCAAGGTACACTGAAGATGGATAGTTCATCGTAAACTCGGTCGTGTACAAGACCAAGTCAATCTCAACGCCGGGCGCAGAAGTTGCGTTACTCCAGAGCGGCACACTGCTGATGAACTCGGCCCAGATGGTTACGTTGGCTACTCTGTCTTTGTCTACCGAACAAGCGTAGTAGAAATTGAAGTAGCCAGAGAAGTTCGTGAGGCGATTATTGAACACCTCGATGGTCCCATTGTTCCAGTCCCAATACACAGAAACCCCTTGTCCCACCAGGGGAGTGCCATTGTTCTGATATGTCAGACGCCCCCAAACGTGAACAGTATCATTGAGATGGTACGTGGTGCGGTCTGTAGCTGTTGTGAGAACGAACTGGTAGAGTATGAGTGTGGCGGTCCTATTCGCAGATTCTGCGTCGCTCCAGAGAGGATTCGAACTGGTGTAGCTCGCCCATACATAGACTGCTCCCAGCGCATCCCTCATTGAGTAATTGTACCGGAAAACGAACGCACCTCCGCTGTCTGTTGTCTTGGGATAGAAATAGGTACTCGTGCTGTTCCTGTAGGCCACAATGACCGTGGTCCCGGTGAGTGGAATTGTGCCATCCTCGAAGTAGAGAGTACCCGAGAACACTATTACCTCGTCCAAGTGATACTCTGGTGCATCAGTTGCGGCTAAGAGTATGACTTGGTATATCTGCAGTGTCAATGATGGTGTGAGGCCTGCAGTCGCATTATCATGAAGCCGCGTAGGAGACGTGAAGGCGACTTGGACATCAACAGTACCTGTATCATCAGAGAGCACTGAACAGTTGTAGTAGAAGCTATACCAGCCAGTGATGTTCGTTGTCACACGGAATGCAGGCGCAGGGAGCGTGCCATTGGCCCAGTACAGATAGACCTCGCGCCCGGACCAAGGACTCCCATTCTCAAACTGCAGACGACCCCAGATGTGGACTGTTTCATTCAGATAGTAGCTCGTATCATCGGAGAAGATAGTGAGAGTCGTATTGTAGTTGATGACTTGAACAATCAGTTGGACGGACACGTTGCTGGCAAGTGCTGGATTGGTCGAAACGAATTCCGTCCACACTGAAACACTACCCAGCTCGTGCCCAAAGGGTATGGTCATACTGTACTCGTACAGAAAGGTCGTTGGACTGGTCATGACCACACTGAGGTTGTGCGGTCCTGTGATGTTTCCCCACCAAACCGTGACTGGAGCATCCGTCAGACTCAAACCCAACTCAGGCAATGAAACGGTACCCGAAATGGTCAGGGATTCCAGCAGATGCACTGGGTTGGGAACGACCTGAATCGATACTTCGACAAACCAACGTTGCACCATGATAGTCATGTTCGCCGATCGAGAGCTGGCGTAACTCGGGGAGAGTGACTCGAACTCGGTCCAGTAGGTGACCATGCCCTCAAACCCCACAGGCACTGTATAGACGAACTCGTAATACCCGTCCGATTCTGTGATGCTGCTCCCTATGAGTACCGCTGAGATCCCATTATACCACCAGACATCTATCGTCTGGTCAGCAATCCCGGTGATGTTTGCAGTGTCAATCAGATAACCACCGATGAGAATGTCTTGGAGCACGTGTACAACGTCGGGTGCCTTAGGCAAGGAGTCTATACTCAATGAGGTTTGCCCAGTCCGTATCGTGATTGGCACGGCTTGGCTCCAGTTCCCGGACACCAAAGTCATGCCAGACGTCCAGTTGACTTGGGCATAGGCGACGCCAGCGGGATAATTGTTGGGCATGGAGTAGGTGCTGCGAAAACCCCCAGTGGAGTTGGTTACTGTCGTGTTCACGAGAGTGCCGTTAAGAAACACACCAATGGTTTCTCCGACGAGCAATGTGCCGTTGAGCAACCGAGCCACACCATCATAGGTAATGGTCCAACCACGATATGCAACAGTTGGGTAGACAGAAAGTGTGAACCCTACTGTGCCCCACACAGTCACAGTGGAGTTGTCTGCTGATCGGGCAGGCAGCAGGACTGGAAACCCACTATCCCACTCTCCTGCATACTGGCACCATATCTTGTGGTTCCCGGTGGTCATTCTCACGAGGTCGAGCGGGTTGACTGTGATATTGAGATTGTAGTGGCCGTCAGCCCCAATGGTGGCGTTCCCAATCCACCCTTCGTCCCACATTATCTGCATCTGGTCGTTGTTCAGTTTGGTCCCATTGACCGGGCTCCCTCCAACGGTCATCACTCCGTGAACATGGAGCGTGTCCTGCCAGTGTGTTGTGTAGTTGTCAAGACCGAGTTTCATGTCCAAGTCGATTGTTTCACTTAGAAAGAAGTCCGAGAGAACTCCTTTCTCATACGAATTCGAGGGAGTCGGCACGGCAACAGCGTAGACAGAAGTGTAGTTCGAAACAGCAAAGCCCGGTCCGATCCATGTTGCAGAGATTGTGTGGAGCCCCGCCACTGAACCGTCGGGGAAGGCGTAGGTTATGTTGGCTAAGGGCAAGGAAACACCCAGCTCTATCGTGGAGTTGCCCATGTACAGACCAGCTGTTTCGTCGCGAAAGTAGATGACCTCTGGAGTTGTGACAGGTATGCCTTCATACAGCAGAAGAGCACTCAGATTGAAATCCGCGCCTATCATAGCCCACTGAGGGGGTCCTACGTAGAGCTGGACACTGCCTTGGCCTGTGTTTTCGGGTATCTCTCCACCGCCCATGTTGCCGGGTAGAGGCATGGGAATGACTTGCATCCACTCGCCTCCAGTAGGAAACATGGGAATGAAAACTTCGGCCCAAAACATCATATGACGGACTCTCAGAGTACGGTATGATCCGCTGTCATCACCCACTGCATATCCCATCACAATTCTAGCTGGAATGTCAAGCTGCCGCATGAAGACACAGTAGGCTGTGGCAAAGTCCATAGGGAGCCCGCCCCCGCGTCGAATGAACCAATCGGTCACTTCCTGACCCGACGCCGGGCGTTCCAGATACTCGCTATGATCCATCATCAGACTAAAGGTGGTCTGAAAATGGAGACTGACTGCCAGAGCAGTTTCGTACGCATTCTTCCCGGTGTTGTCAAATGGTGTAATGTTATCTAGGACTCTCTGGGTCAGAACAACGCCAGCAAGCGTGCTGTACACGGCGGCAATCTGGGACGGTGCATACACACCCTCGCGGGCGTTGGCCGCCACATTTGCCAAGTCCTGATCCCTGAAAGTTACTTCGTATCTGACGAGAACGCTGCTGCCACTCTCTCCCTCAAGAAGGGGCTCGAAGAGCAAAGTGCCATAGTCGTCCGTTCTGAGTGTGTAGTCCAAGAGCCGTGATGGACTGTCAGGCTGATAAGACCCGGACACAATGCGACCCGTTTCGAAAGAGTCAGCGATCACTTGGATAGTAGGAAAGAGCACGGGCAAGTCTATGCTGCCAACATTTGGCCCTGCAGTCACATTGAGGTAGATACTGTATATCTGGTTGCCTTGGGCTTCAGCCTGACTTCGGGTGATCACTTCGGTTGTAGCAGGCCGTCGGGTATCACCGAGCGACTTGGTCCATCTGCTTCCATCGTAATGGTCGTATGATGTACTGCGCCATAACTGGGGTGGGTTTGAGGGTGCCGCATAAAAGATCACATTCTCCAGTTGCTGGAGAACATCATCAGGAGGAGGCAGATCCATCGGTAGGTCTGTGTAGTTGATGTTTTCGAACCAAGAACTCCTTCCACCAGCCCAGTTTATGTCATAGGGCCAAGGTTCAACCGTCGAGTAGTCTTCATGAGGAATCTCTGCTCGCATCAGGCCAAATTGGATGAAAACGAAATTGTAGGTAGTCCAGAGTAGGGTCATCAAGAGGATTATGGAGCTGAGTAGTGTCATAACACCCATTCTGCGTCTGGCGGTCGTGGAAGTGGCACTCACTCGGTAGTCCCTCTTGATGTTTCAGCGGCAGGGCGTACTATGGCATTGTATGCCCAATTGATGCGGCTATTTCCAATTACCACGTTGGCTTCCGGAGCAAGCAATTAAAGCATTTCTCGGATACGTCTCGATACGCTGTTGTCAAGACCTACTGTGTTGCTGAAGGCACAGACAAGAGTTGCTGTGTTTCCAGATTCAATGTACATAGAGTGGTGCTCACAATGATGTCCTCTTCTGAAGAGAAACTCGAGAAGTTTGTGAAACGGAGCTTGGCCGTGAACGCTGCTGGAGCTCACACATATGACCACATAAGGCGCGTCTATCTCTTGGCAAAGATGATTGGGACAACGATGGGCGCTGACATGAGGGTTCTAGGTGCTGCGGCGCTCTTGCATGATGTGGGCCGCCCCAGAGAAACCGAAACAGGGGTGTCACACTCGATTCTCTCAGGTGAAATGAGCAAAGATGTCCTGATCGAAGCTGGCTATACCCAAGAGGAAATCAAGCATATTGATGATGCAATTGGGACGCACCGATTCAGCGAAGGTCTGACTCCAACATCGAAGGAAGGTGAAGTACTCAGTGATGCAGACAAGCTGGACGCGATTGGCGCGATTGGTGTATTCAGGGCGGTTTCGCAGGCAGCAACAGAAGATCGAGGGATAGAAGGATTCCTCAGGCATGCAGACGAGAAGCTCTTGAAACTACATCAACTCATGTACACCAAGAAAGGGAGAGTACTGGCAAAGCGGCGCAATGCCTTTCTCCAAGAGTTTGTCAACAGACTTCGCGAGGAGTCATGCCATCAGGCAGTATGAGGAGAATGTTTGCGCAGGTATAATTCAAGGTATGAATCACGAATCGACTGCTTTGGATCCAAACCAAGTTTCTGAGTCAGATTGAGCAACATGTCGCGCACAGGCTCCACACTATCTCTCGACTCAACGATCTGCTCGAACTCAACAAATGACCCCACTCCCTCAACCTCGTCAACACTCACGGTGACTGCTCCAACCTTGTAGAACACCCGGTTCTTGGTCACTGTAGCCACGTACTTGAATCCGACGTGCTCCAGAAATGACCTTGTGGGCCCAAGTTCGCTCACTCCGAGAGTAACTTCCACTCGCGTCTTTGACTTCGGGTCAACCCTAGGTCCCTTGTAGGTCAACTCCAACATCGGTCGAAGAGACTCACCGTTCGGTTCCTCAGGCTCACCAGTCGGGATTCGGTTTCTAATACGGACCGCCTCGTCTGTCGTTCGGAATGATTTGCACGGATGATCGTAGTATTCGTCGTGTTGTGTTTCGGCATTGAGCCTCACTGCTCCGAGCCTCATCAGTGTCCTCTCAAGACGCTTGATGTCCTTTAGGGGGACCTTCAGTTCGACCTCGTAGCCTTCGCCAGTCATTTCAGCCAGATCCCCATCAATTGGACTGTGCGTGGACGTCGTCTATGGAGAGTTAGATGTTTCCTCTGTGTCATCACCTCCGATTGCATCGCTTCCGTATTCCTGAAACATGCTCGCCACAACTCAGATAACGGATATAGCGAGCATCTCAGGTGGTCATAGGCTTGAACAAGGACATGCATTTCACTTGCGCAAGATGTGGAAAGGTATACACGAACGAGAGTGTGCCCCCAAATGACGGCTGCGGCGGCAGGATAGACATTGCATTTGACCTTGAAGGTTTGAAGGAGTCAATCACCAGGACGAGCATCGGGCGTCGGAAAGGAAGGGCATGGAAGTACTTCGAACTCCTGCCTGTGAGAAACAAGCGCAGCATCATTACTCTTGGTGAGGGATGCACACCTCTGGTAAAGAGTGAGAGGCTAGGTCCCGAAACAGGACTCGGAAACCTCCTCCTGAAGATTGAAACAACGAACCCGTCGGGCTCTTTCAAGGACCGGCCCATATCTGTTGGCATAAGCCGCGCGAAGGAGGATGGGGCAGAAACTGTAGCTGCTGCTTCATCGGGAAATGCCGCGGCTTCCATGTCCACCTATGCTGCTAGGGCAGGGCTTCAAGCGGTCGTGTTTGTTCCCGAGTCTGCACCCTCCGCAAAGCTCGTGCATCTCAGGACGCTTGGAGCGCGAGTCTTCAGAGTACGCAAGGTGGAAACCGGGGTCGACCCGACGACGACCCTTTTGCGTACTGCCTGCAAGGAGTTGGGATGGACTCCAGTCCCCTCGTTCGGTCCATTCAACTGCTTTCAGTTCGAGGGAACGAAGACACTCGGGTATGAGATTGCTGAACAGATGCACTGGACAGTGCCTGACTGGATACTGTTCCCCACAGGAAGCGGGGGATTGATGGCAGGAACAATGAAGGGTCTGTGGGAGTTTCAGCAGCTTGGACTGATAGACGATTTGCCGAAGCCTGTGGTCGTTCAGCCTGAAGGTTGTGCACCGATAGTCAGAGCGTTTCGCGAAGACAGCAATCCTCTGCATATCAGACCTTGGGACTCCAACGACACTGTCGCAGGCGGTCTCGCCGATCCATATCCCTGGGATGGTGATGCTGCGCTCCGGTACTTGAAACTCGCAAAAGGCACAGCAGTGGAAGTGTCTGACAGGTCCATAGAAGATTGTCTTGTGATGCTGGCAAAAATGGAAGGGGTGTTCGCCGAGCCTAGCGGCGTTGCAGCGTTAGCAGGATTGCGACCCCTCCTTGAAGAGGGACTGATAGACAAGTCTGACAGGGTCGTCGTGCCCATCACGGGTTCAGGTTTCAAGGACCTGGGCACGGCAGACCGGTTGACACCCGGTCCTCACGTCATTGGGCCTGATTTGCAGGAACTGAAGGCTTTGCTCGAGAAACGGACTGAGAGTGTGTAGCTTTTGATCGGTATCACCCACGGCAACTTGGAGGGCTAGCGGACTACGACAACGAAAGACCTCCGGCTGAGGGCGAAGGAACTGGCCGCAAGCTTCGGGTATCAACAGTATATGATTGAACGCTACTTGGCCCTATGGGGTGAGACCGAAACGCTTCAATTCCTTGAGGCCTGTGAGCGCCCAATCAGGACTTCCATCAGAGTCAACACTCTGAAGACTCCAATCGATCCGCTGGTGAAACGTCTTCATTCAAAGGGTGTTGGGCTGGAACGGGTCCCTTGGCTTGCAGAGGGATACTACGCAGACTTCGGTTCCATTTCTCCCGGTTCTCTCTTTGAGCACATGCTGGGTCTATACTACATACAGGGAGTGCCATCGATGACCGTCAGCAGGGTGCTCGGTCCACGGCCGGGGGAAACGGTCATGGACATCGCTGCTGCCCCAGGCGGAAAGACCACGCACATGGCACAGATGATGGAGAACTCAGGCATGATCATCTCTGTCGATGAGGACAGAGTACGAATCAGGAGCCTCCAAGGCAATGTCCTCAGATGTGGAGTCAACAACACTCTCGTCTTGAGAGGCGATGCCAGAAAGCTGGAACATCTCCCATTCCACCCAGACCGAATACTGCTTGATGCCCCATGTTCTGGAGAAGGACTCATTCCATTGGACCCGAGCAGAAAGACAAGCAGGAGCATGGCGGACATCAGGTACTGTGCCGACAGACAGCAACATATGCTCGATTCAGTTGCCAAGGTTCTTGCTCCCGGAGGAACAGTCGTCTATTCCACATGCTCGATTGCCCCCGAAGAGAACGAGTTTGTCATCGATGACTTCCTCAAAAAGCAACCAGAGATGAAGATTGAGGACATTGCCATGGACTTCGGGAGCCAAGGCTATGTTCGACCATTCGGCATTCAGCTTGACAGCTCCTTGGCGCGGGCCAGAAGACTCCTCCCACATGAGCACAAGACAGAGGGCTTCTTCATATGCAGGATGACAAAGGAGGACTGAGTATGGCGGCGCCCAAAGGCAGCCTCAACTGCCAGTCCAGTGAATGGCGCCCCCGAACCATGCAATGGATGGAGATGAAGCAATATTGAAGCCCGAACTGGCCGACAGTCATGCTTGGGATTTGGTCAAACATCAGATCGATGGTGGCTTCGGCGAAGGGGTCACAGACAAGCTTGTTGGGAGTCTACTGCCTGTCACTCTGAAGCATGAAACGTCGAGGTCCTTCTACTTAGTGCCAAGGGAATGGATGGACCGCTATGAGAGTGATTTCGGCCCTTTCACGCCACAATCGCTAGGAACGTGGATTGGTGACCTCTCTTCTGGCAGGTTCACATTCGCAATCTCAATCCTAGACAGGTTAGTGGATCTGACCAAGAACCTGATTGTCGTGTCGAGAAAGGGAGCAGAGGCGTTGACATATGGCAGGAGCATCTTGAAGCACTCCGTCGTCGAAACAGGGAAAGACTTGAAGAGAGGACAATATGTGCTTGTGATGAATGAAAACAGGGAGTGCCTGGGACTTGCAGTACTTTCTGTTGACACAGACAAGCTCCGCAGGTTGAGCCCTAAAGAGCTCGTGGCCAAGAACGTGATGGACGTTGGCTGGTATATCAGACGGTTCAGCTAGACAAACATGTCAGATGACCTATCGTCGGACTCGATGCTCTTGCGCATTTTTTCCAGCCGCTCAATCTCCTTGCTCTCCTCAAGGAGCTGGTCCACGTCAGCTTTGATGCCGTAGACTTGGTTGATTCTCTCCAGCATGGTTGCTGCAGACCTTGGATCAGGCCGTCCACGTGTGGCATAGGTGAGGAGACCTATCGCAGGTACATCCCGCATCTCAAGCTCTGCAAGAAGAAGTGCCAACGGTCCTGCCACGAAAAGACCCTCCTCCAAGAGCGGGACAGACCATTTGTCAAGAATCGGTACATAGGCAGTAGTAGGAACACATCGCATTTCCTCGCCGTCTTCCTTGAAGCTTGAATCCAGACCTCCAAGGAGTAGTATCTCTGAGAACTTGCACTCGATAATCCACTTAGCCAGCCTGTCTATCCATGACCACTGCTCAGACTGATGCGGCTGGAAGCGTGGAACAAAGAAGATCATGTTCTTCTCAGCGTATGAGTAGATTTCAAACGGCAGAACTAGGCGATCATTCTCCATGGATACAAACAGGGGAAGCATGTCGCTCTTGATGAAGCCCACCCGTTCAGCATTCAGAGTCCGTGTGAGATGAGCTGTACTGAGAAAACCCACCTCGCCAAGCCCATGAAAGCCACAGACGAATGTGGACCCGGGTTTGATCTTGAAGCCATCCTTCAGTATTATCTCAAAGACGGACTCTCTAGTTGCTACGAATGCCATCCATTCCATGCCTCGGTCATCGGGGAGCGGACATTGTGACGCCCTTCAGTTGAGTCACTCGCGGTGCTACCCTTGATACTGCTTTTATCTGTATGTCTTAGGAGCGCAATATCCCGGTATGTTCGGCTCACCTATCAAAGCCCGGCCTGCATTCACGCCAACGTGACAGTGGACTGACTCACAGAGGATCAAACCATAGGACCGAACAAGACTGCCACATGTGGTGTCGTGTATTAGAAAGGTCGTTGCGAGAACAGCTGGACCTTGGTCACATCACGCTGTACGCTTCTGGAGTCCTTTGCCTTCTTAGTCTCTGGCTTCCTTTTCTTCAGAGCGTCGTCCATCGTGGTTCCAAGGGTGTCTTTCGAAACCAGCAGCCTCACCTTGTCATCGATTGACGATACTGCTGTCCCGGGAACTATTATGTCGACGTCTTCCTTGATACCCGCGGCTTCGAGCTTCTCCTCGATGAATCCACCTCCAACTATCAGGGAACAGGTACCATCCTTCTCGAAATGGACGTCAACCGTCCGGCCCACCTTCACACCATTCTTGTCAACTATGTCCATCTTCTCCAGCTTAGAGAACCGGAGCTCACCCGGACCAATGGCACCCTTGTCGAGTGTCGTCTTCAGACTGTTTGCTGTCGTGTCGAGGTAGACCTTGTCACCCATCTTCTTGATGAGAGCCGCGTCAAAGACAGGGTCGCGGTCTGGTCGGGCCTTGATCGACTCCAAGAACTCCTCCCATGCAGGACCTGCAAGTATGAACTGTGACAGTTTCAGGTTCCCATCGAACACAAAGGTCAAATCACCGATGTGACCGACCTTGCGACCGGTTGAGTCTATGACATCAGCCTTCTTCAGTTCCTTGCACTTGACAGATCTTGCAATCTCCATAACGACCACTGCCGCACCACCGTGGGTGGAACCCGGATTAAACGTTTGTTGTTCGGCGAGAGGCCTCAAAACACGCGACACCTTGCATCGCTCTCTGAAGTCCACTGAAGTGGGTTTCTGGTGGTTCTGCAAAAAGATAATAGGATATGATAACTTCTCATTCTCGTTGCGCATCTGACAGCTTGGGGCTTAGACCAATTGAGCACACTAAGAGAGCTCGAGCTCGAGCAAACTTCGCCGCGCCTGCTGGAGCTTCTCAGGAAACAGGGTCTTGTCAAACTGTCAGGATTCCAGACTGCTGCACTGGAGAAGGGTGTACTCAGGGGTGCAAGCCAGCTGCTTGTCACCTACGACTATGATGAAGCGTACCAGATAGCAGAGATCACAGCTCTGAATAGGCTTCTAACTGACTACAAGGCCAGAGCGTTAGTTCTCTGTCCAAATGCACATCAGGCTGAGAAGAGATACTCCTCTTTGATACAGAAGTGCAGGCGGCTTGGAATCGAGGGGGCCGAGGCCATACGTAGGCGTACTGCCATCAGTCAGGAGTGGAAGAGCGGACGTGTCGTGGTTGGCACCTATGGTTCACTGGACATAGCAATGAGAGTTCATCCTGAGTCGCTAGAGGGCCTCCAGTGTGTCATCGTCGAGCGTCTCGACTTGATTGGGCAGCCAGATATTGGTGCGACACTCGAGACGACGCTTGTGAATCTGATGGGCCACAGTCAAGCGATACAGTACATAGCCACATGCCCGCCTGTCGCAGATCTCAAGGACCTGAGTCTCTGGCTACATGCTGACATTGTGGAGGACACAAAACCTGAGGTGAAACGAATCTTCAGCGTGAAGGCATTCAGTAGCGTACGTGAGTCGCTTGCAGACCTCACTGAGTTCGTTCATTACCGCCGCGGCCAGATAATGATACTATGTCCTGACATAGCCTCTTGCGAGGAATTGGCAGCTCATTTGACAGGAACGTCTAGAGTGGACAAGTCCTCTCCCCTTGACCTCAGGTTGACACCTTCTCACCAAGACGACCTCAGAATTCTCTCAAACCATGTGCGGGACAAGTATTCAAAATGCGAAGTGACCTCTAGCCTTGCAGGCGCAATCCTAAGAGGTGTCGCCTTTCTGCACGAGGGAGTTTCCAGAGCCCAGAGGAGGGAAGTATCGTCTGCATGGGAGGAGGGGCTTCTGCCAGTAGTTGTCATGCCGACGAGGTTCGCGATCGCCAGTGGTATCAAAGCAACCGTGGTGTTTCTGGTCGGGGTGTTCACGAAAGATGTCAGCAAGGATGTCTTAGGAGCCGAGGACCTCACCATGCTCTCTGAGTGGCAGCTCAATGACGTCCTGCAGTCAGCAGGCAGGGCGGGGGTTGACAACGAGGCTTTTGCGATTGTGGTTGTTGACAAGGAGTCGGAACGCACGCGGGTCTTGGACAAGTTCTTCACCAAGGGCGGAGATGGAAACATCAGTCCGAGGCTTGGGGAAGTAGACAGCTGTATGGATGACCCCGAGAACATACAGGACTTAGTCATCAGCCAGTTGTGTGGAAGGGCTGCAGTGACAGATGACCCGTTTGCAATCATCAGCCGCACATTCTGGGCAGCAACAAACCGGGCCAAGGGGATTACCCAGGAATCAATGGTATCCCTTGATGGTTCGGCCGTCAGTGACATTATCTCCCTTCGTACCACTAAGTCTACGGTCAAGCGCGCTGACGAGATATCAGACTCAAGAGTGAAACTTGTGTCCGTTACCCCCTTCAAGATTGAGGGGCTTATTCACAGCGGCACAAGAGAGCTATGGCACTACGTGACCCTCAGGCCGGCCGAGGGAGTGTCCTGTTCCTGTGAGTCTTGGAAGTACCAAGGGATAAGGAACCATAGGCTCTGCAAGCATTTAGTCAAGTTCTGTTCATTCGCACTCAAGAGTGATGAAACCAGACCTTATGCAGCATCCGTAATTGGGCAGGCTCTACGCGGTCTCAGGGTGTTTGATGACATGGAGCGGGATGACCTGATTATCCGCGACGGAAAGGCCGTCAGATGCACCGACTTGGGTGCCAGTGTGGCAGTCCTAGGAGTACCCGTTCGAGACGCCAAGAAGGTGATGAAGGCAGTCGCAAGAGGGAGTGGCAGACTGAGAGACCTTCTAGTGGGTGTGACCGTGGCCAGAACAGACCTTCCCGAAGACTTGGTCAGACGGGTCATTGACTCAGTTCCAGCGGACAGTATCGAGCAGGCCATACAATGCGAGAAAGACATGCCAGGCATAGTTGAGAACATTCTCGAGGAACTCCACTATGTGAACTCGATTCTTCTGAGGCTCATAGCAGAGGACGCACGAGACGGATTATACAAGGAGATCTACCGACTGCAAGGTGATTTGACAGCTATGCTCACGGAGAGCAGCTAAGTTTTTTACTCCAAGACATCGGACCGGTGGTGTCCGGGAAGGTGGCTGTTCTACCTTCTCAGTGCGTGGTGGAATCTATGAAGCTCCTTGAATCTGAGGCAAAGGATATCTTCCGTGCCTTCAACCTACCAACGCCGCTGGGAAATGTGGCTAAGACTCCTGAAGAAGCAAAGTCACGAGCAAGAGAGATTGGAAAGCCTGTCGCGGTCAAGGCACAAGTGTTGGCAGGAAAGAGAGGCAAAGCCGGAGGAATAAAGTTCGCCAACACTCCAGACGAGGCTGAGAATGCGGCCCGAGAGATACTCGCGATGAGGATCAATGACTTGCCTGTCGAGGCAGTACTGGTGGAAGAGAAGTTAGACATCCAACAGGAAATCTACCTTGGAATCACTGTGGATCGGAACGAGCGCAGGTATGTGGTCATTGGCAGCTCGGCTGGCGGGATGTCCATCGAAGAACTCGCCGTTCAGAGTCCTGAGAAGATAATCAAGATGTATGTTGATCCACTGTTAGGGTTTCAGACATACGAGGCACGCGAGATGGCCATTGCCATGGGTTTCAAGGGCAAGATGATGAGTAGTTTGACGAGCGTGATTCTCAGTCTGTGGAGCATTGCAGACTCTTGTGATGCCGAACTGACTGAAATCAACCCGCTCATCCTCACAAAGGATGGACGAATGTTGGCTGCTGACGCACGACTCAATGTGGACGATAGCGCCCTGTACCGTCACAAGAAGCTGACAGACGGGCTAAGAAGGGAACCCATTGAGCAGAACGCGCGGGAGAGACTCGCAGCCGAACACGACATGGCCTATGTTGAACTTGATGGTGACATAGCATGCATCTGCAACGGTGCAGGACTGACCATGGCCACCTTAGACGCAGTAGCCCTGCATGGGGGAAAGGCTAGCACGTTCCTAGACCTAGGAGGGGGAGCGGATGCTGAACGAGTCAAGAAGGGCATTGAGATTGCGCTAATGTATCCCAAGGTGAAGGCAGTCCTCGTTAATATCATGGGTGGCATAACAAGATGCGATGAGGTCGCCAAAGGCATAGTCGGTGCGCGCGAAGAGAAAGGACTCAGAGTTCCCACAGTGATAAGGATGGTAGGCACCAATGAGGAACAGGGGCAGGAGATACTCAACAAGGCCGGCATTCCATTCTTGAAGACCATGGAGGAGGCTGCTGAGCGCGTGGTTCAGTTGGCGAAGGAGGTGACGTAGATGGCGGTCTTGGTGGATAAGAAGACGAGAGTGATAGTGCAGGGCATCACTGGTTCGCAGGGGACATTCCATACTGCTTCAATGCTGAAGTATGGGACAAAGATTGTAGCGGGTACGTCGCCTGGTAAGGGTGGCACTGATGTGAACGGCATACCTGTGTACGACACAGTGAGAGAGGCCAAGCAAGAACATGATGCAACAGCGTCCATAATCTTCATCCCTGCAGCTTACGCAGCTGACGCTGCCCTTGAAGCCATATCAGAGGGCCTCAACCCCGTGGTAGTGATCACGGAACACCTCCCTGTGAAGGATGAAATCAGGGTCATCCACGTAGCAGCCCAGAAGGGTATCACTATCATCGGCCCCAACACGCCCGGGATAATCACTCCAAGCGCAAAGCAGAAGGTCGGGATAATGCCCGGTCATGTGTTCTCTCCCGGCAATGTAGGGCTTATGTCACGTAGTGGAACACTGACTTACGAGATTGCCGCAGGAATGACACTAGCCGGGATTGGAATCTCGACAGCGATTGGGTTGGGTGGAGACCCATGTGTCGGGCTGACGCCCACGGAAGGTCTAAAGCTGTTCAAGAATGACAAGGCAACAAAGGCAGTGGTCCTAGTGGGGGAGATTGGCGGAGACGCAGAGGAACGTGCTGCTTCATACGTTTCAAAGGCGTTTGACCTGCCAGTGGTCGCTTTCATTGCAGGTAGGACAGCACCCCCCGGGAAGAGGATGGGTCATGCAGGAGCCATCATCAGCGGAAGTACGGGTACGGCAGAGGCGAAAATCAAGGCGTTGAAGGATGCAGGAGTCGCTGTTGCAGAGAGGCCCAGTCAGGTCGCCGAGCTACTGAGGAAGGCATTGAAGTAGTGCTGTGTTTGGAGCATAACTTTTAAAACACAACCACGCTCCGGAGCCTGAGCGGGCTCACGGGAAACCTAGTCCGTCAAGCACTTAGTGAGGACCTTGACATGCCCATAACTGACATCGAGAAGCGCAGACTGGCTCAGCACTATCTGCTGTACAAGTCTGTGTGCCGCTACTGCGGTGCAACCAACCCCCTCAAGGCCAAGAAGTGCAGGAAGTGCAAGTCGGACGACCTCAGGCCCAAGAGGCGTGGGAAGAAGTAGTTTCCCAGTGATGCATGAAACTGATTCATGCAATAAGAAACACCATCTTTCTTTTTGCAGCCTCCCGTGTTTTGCCACTGAGACTCCAATATATGTGCACCCATGCACGTTGCTCTTGCATTTGTCACACTTGTCTGTACGATGATGAAACATAGACTATGTTCCAAAGAGAAACCCCGCTCAAGATTCCTCATCACCCCGCCATCATTCTTAAATACACAGCAGGCAGCCCTGCCGGCCAAGGGCAGGTGATCTAGTCCGGTTATGATACCGCCTTCACACGGCGGATGGCAGCTGCCTGCATATGGGTCTGCCCGCCTATGTCGGGGGTTCGAGAACGGCGCAGGATCACCCTGTGCGTAGAAAATCCCCTCCTGCCCACCATTGATTCTGCTTGGTAGTTTGGCCGTACAGCAGAAGATGGAGAACATGGGTTCGCCGGGCATCTGGTATTGCGCTCATCTGACTACATTAGCGTGTGTGTTGAAAACTCGAGTGGGGCGGAGTTACCGCCCTGCTTCTGAATCTCCCCAACAGAAACTGACAGCCTTGACAGGTCTACCACGATGCGCAAGGCCTCAGGTGTTCGTGTGAGTCTGGCATCACATTCCGACATTCTTATAATGTGAATACCATGGGAAACACCGAAAGGGAGGAGCGAGCGGAGTCGCTCCTAGTCACGGCTCAGAATAATACAATCAGAGGCCTACAAATGCCAAGACAGATAACTGATGTGGCAAAGTTCCTTGAGATGACCGAGAGCGCGACCGAGTGTCGTGTGAAGAGGAGCAGTGATCAGGTCAAGCTGAAGCTCCGAACGGGGAAATACCTGTACACACTGATTGTTGAGCCCCAGCAGGCAGAAACTATCCTCCAACAGGTGAAGTGCCAAGTCGTTGAGGCAAAGCCCAAGGCAGAAGAGTAGTGTCTACTAGAACTCAATTGATTCATTCAGCTCAGGGACATGTGCTTGTCTGCCGATGTCATTCAGTTTCTTAGCCAGTGCGTCGCATGAGTCTGATTCACCATGGACACAGTAGAACTGTGGTTCACCGGGGATTTTCTCGAGCACATCCATCAGTCCTGCGGAGTCTGAATGACTGCTCAAGTGGTGGAATCTGACATCTGCTGCCACGTCGAATGTTCTGTTGCCCACTGTCATTTTCTTCTTCGCAAGCAGTTCTGCTCCGGGAGTCCCAGGTATCTGGAAGCTCACCAAGATTATTGAGTTCTTGCTGTCATCATGCAGCATCTTGAAATACATATGAGAGGGGCCACCCTTGAGCATCCCTGCGGGAGATATGATTACACCACCGTTCTTGACAGCCCGTAGGCGATCTTTGTCACTGACTATGTTCTGTGTCCTCTTGACCGCCCTCTCAAATGACTGCGGTGAGGCTATGTATCCGGGATGCTTGACTACGACCTCGTTCACCTTTCTGGCCAATCCGTCGACATAGACTGTGTACTTCTCAGGCAGGTTACACTTCTCGAGTATGCACATGATCTCTTGGCTACGCCCTACAGCGAACGCAGGTATGAGAACAGTTCCTCCGCGCTCCAATGCTTCGACGACTGACTGGATGAACTCGGCTTCAATCTCCTCTCTTCTTGCATTGGGTCTCTGAGAATACGTGCTCTCGGTCACCACTATGTCATGCTTTGGCAGGTTCTTCCTCGCTCCGGCATTCAGCTGCGTTTCAATGGAGTTGAAGTCACCTGTGAAGAGAATCCTCTTGCCGTTTGCTCTCACCGAGATCATTGCGCTCCCAGGGATGTGACCCGCATTGAAGAGTGTGAGCTCGAATCGGCGACCCAGAGGGATTGTTTCTTCGTACGATGTTGATTGACACCGACGATGAACAAGGGCTATGTCCCTGTGAGCAAAGGGAAGCCGGGCCTTGGCTATCTGGAACATGTCTTCGATGAGTAGAGTGCTCAGGTCACGCGTGGCCGGGGTGCAGAACAGTGAAACGTCATCCCGCGCGAGGATCAGTGGTATTCCACCAGAGTGGTCTAGATGTGCATGAGTGAGAGCGACCCCTTGAAGCCCAGCCGTTGGAATGCGTTCTGGAAACACAGGGTTGTCGAGGAACTTGACACCATGATCCACCAGAACGCTCTCGCCGTGCTCCTCTAGACAGAAACCCGAACGCCCGATTTCCCTGCAAGAGCCGAGAAAGGTCAGTTTCGCCATCGCGTAGAACTTCCACATCAGGGCCCGACCTGTTGAAGAAAAGTCTTGCTAAAGGACAGCGTGATCATCGGAGATGAGCCGAGAGGCAGTTGTGGGGCCCTACCTAGGCAATCATCTACCATGGTATTGACAGATTGGGCATGCGTTGTTGCTGACAGTCTTTGTTCTCAGTCGAGCCTCCAACATCCGAAAAATGGGACCAAGAAACAGCCCTTGGCCTGTAGATGGGGAATTTCCTCGTGTAGGCCCCGATGCAAATCGAAACCAATATTAGAGGCACTTGGCTTCATGCCTATGCCTGAACGAGTGACAGCTGGTGGAGATGCTTCGGGTGGCAGATGAGAAGGTTGATAGCAGGTCAAACATTAGAGGCAAGCCCGAATCGACCATACTGGTTGGTGCGAAGAACGTCATGAGCTATGTCTTGGCCTGCGTTACCCTCTTCAACAAAGGAGCGTCAGAGGTTGTGATTAAGGCAAGGGGACGACTGATTAGCAGGGCTGTAGATGTCGCAGAGATAACGCGTCACAGGTTCATCCCTGATCTTCACGTCAAGGCAATTACGATTGACACTACTGCCGTACAGACAGACAAGGGCAGCGACCTGAATGTGTCCACGATAGACATAACTCTCGCTCGATAGTCGTATATGTGCTTTGAAGTACAACCTCGCTCGGAGCTTGACCATCGCTAGCGCTCTAGAGGCGAGGGATTGCGTGGATGCGTCTGCCGGTTTGTGTATTCGACGTCGAGTCTGACATGCTCTGTCCCAGTTGTCAGGAAAAGCTGGACAAGGGTGAAATAACGCAGTTCGATGTGGACTTCTGCAAGTGGCTCTTGGAACGTCAGAAACAGTTTCCAGCTATCGGGGACCTCAGTCTTCTGCGGGCATTGAATGTGGCCGGCAGACTGGTACTGATTGTGAAGAAGAAGGGAAGAGACCTTCTGCTCTCTAAGAAGGAACTCGCGGACGAGATGAGCAAGGAGTTTGGTGAGGTCCTGATAATCGAGGGCCCAGTGAGCCTACGTAACTTGGTGAAGGAACTGATACATCCTGCAGTCGAACTGGGCATTAACAGCCTCTTCCTGCCTGACAGAACCAGAGAGAGCATAGTTGTGCTTCGATTAGAGGACAGGTCCAAGATTCCATACTCCCTTGAAGACCTCAGGCAGATAGTGTCAGCAGCAGCTGGAGAGTCGGTTCTCTTCCAGTATCAAGAGGAGCTCAAGAAGAAAGAGGAGAAAGCGACCGATGTCTTCGAGCAGAGGATGAAAAGCTTCGCGCAGAAGCAGCCGAAGCGCTAGATCAAGTCTTTGGGGTCACCCTTCATCAGCTCGCGGAGAATGACAGTGGCATAGGAGCCCTTTCTGAGGCTGAACTGCAGCCTGAGACCATCGCCTGTGCACTCTGCAAAGAGATTCAAGGGCTCCATTGAAACAAGATGAAGGCCACCGGGCGAGTCCAGCGCTCTCGACTCCGGGTTTCTGAAGTCCACAAGAGCCACACCTTCATCACTCAGTATGCTTCTGAGGGAGTCTGATTGCTTCGATGGCGGGAGCTTCGTAGAGTATCCGGGTACCGGCGCTGCAAGGCCATACCGGCCTGAACGTACCATTGTCCGCCGTTCCTCAAGAGTCCTCTCAGTCGTATACAGCCATGAGTCTCTTCCTGAGTGGGTCTGGTCCAACTGGATTATGAAATCCCCAATCTCAGGCTGGTCTATCGAGAAACCAGATCTCACGCGCTCGCTGATTAGTCGATTGAAGAGGTAGCTCTGATATGAGTGGACCAGAATCGTGAGGATGCGTGGTGGAATTCTGGTCATTGCTTTCTGATAGTCGCCCGGGTGTTTGACGAGATGCTGCATGACGCTTCGTTCGTACCTTGAGCCGTTGGGAACCCGGTCAAGGATGCGCTCTGTGATCTCTATATCTGGATTCGGCTCTCCACCTAGGTTAGAGAGCTCGTCTTCTTCAAAGATACATGCTGCTGCCACTATCGATCGAACAGCGCTTTCATAGTCCCTCTTCATGAGCGCCTTGCCAACTAAGAGTGTGGACGGCTGGGTCACACCAAAACGCTGTATGCCGAAGTAGTTCAATATCGGGCGCCCCTTGAGCGACTCTGCCATCTCACGTCCTGTGCTGCAATCAACTGTCATATTCTTCAACAACACAGTAAAACGATTGCCCCACAGGTCACCCACTTGTATAGGACGCCGAACATACTGTAAATCTCTCAGCACGATTCTTGAGAGGCGAAGACCACCCAGTGTTAGAAACGCCTGTTTTGGCACCGACATCGCTTGCACTGTCATGGCGCGCTTATCCTTCAGACCAGCGTAGGTGACGAGATATCTGGGAATCTTGAGAGCAGCGGCAATGATGCCGGCGGCATCAAGCGTGGAGAGCCCCATCTTCTGGAGCGTGAACTTGACGTACTTGGAACGTTCACCTGCTGCAGAATCGGCCAGATGTGCTTCTGAGAGCGTTTCTTTGGACCAGTCCTCCAGCGATAGGACAGATTCCTCAGGTGTTATCTCTTCAACGATGAAGTCCTCGAACCTTACTCTGAGTCTTCCTCCAAGTCCGGGCGAATCGGTGCAATAGAACTCCATACCAACCCGTTGTTCAAGTGGGTGTGCTGGCAGCATTCAGAGTCCCTCACAGCAGTTTGAGGCTGCCAGTCACCTTGTCAACTTCGACCGCTGGTCCGGGACCTATCCCCAATACTGTGATTGTGCCAGGGGCGAGTTCGGTCATCCCAGCATCACGAATCAGAGCATTTGGAAGCCTGTTCGCAACAGCCACTCGTCTTAGCTCAAGAAGCTCACTCTCAGACCCGACTTTGACAGCCACCTTCTTCTGCCCCTCGTCCATCCATGCCTTCCATATCTCATGGCGGACCATCCTTGCTCTCTCTGCAGCACTCACGGCACCATGTGCCACCTGCACTGCAATCTTGCCCCTACTCATGTCAAGGTCGGTTCGCACCGCGATGACCTGCTTGTACCTGAATGATCTCTGATCTGTGCTGGCCGCCATCCAGTAGTCACAAGCCAGTCAGGTGAAACGACAGATAAAAAGGTGGTAGTTGACTCGTCTAGACGGATGAAGACTCTCGACCATGATGCAGTTGTGATTGGCGCCGGGCCAGCAGGGCTGCTGACAGCATCGACGGTTGCAGCTCAGGGACATGACGTGGTTGTGCTCGAGGAACATGCAAAGGTAGGCGAGCCAGACCACTGTGCAGGGCTCCTCAGTCTATCGGGGCTCAGGCTTCTGGGGCTAGAACCTCCACAACAGGTCATTCAGAACACTGTACGTGCAGCGAGAATCTATGCTCCATCGGGCCGGTCGCTGTTGCTTGAACGTGGTCGCCACGAGGCAGTTGTCGTGGACAGGCGCATGTTTGATGCGTGGCTCGCCGAACGAGCAACACAGGCACACGCATCTGTCATCACAAAAGCCAAGGTGCGTGCGCTGAGGACTCGTGGTGGCACTGTCGTTGGCGTGGAAACTCTCGAAGATGGTGTAGCGGTACAGCGGAAAGCGATTGTGACAGTCAATGGAGAGGGGGCACAGGGCAGGCTTTCGGCGTCAGTTGGTCTGCCTGTGGTTAGCAAGAACAGCAAATACCCTGCATTTCAGTACGAGGTTCAGGGAGCCGACGTTGATGAAGACATAGTCGATATGTACTACGGCAGACAAACGGCACCTGGTTTCTTCGCTTGGATCATCCCGTTAGGCGACGGCCGAGCAAGAGTTGGCCTCGCATCTAACGCCAAGTCGAAGCCCCGACTGGAGGCAGTCATGCGCCATCATCCCATAATCAGTAAGAAGCTGGCGAGGGCATCTGTTTTGCGGGGAATCGGGGGAACAGTCCTCGTCGGTCTACCTGCGAAGAAGACGTTCATGCCCGGTCTTGTCGTTGTTGGAGACGCAGCGGGAATGGTGAAGGCAACGACTGGCGGAGGCGTCGTATTCGGGGGCATAAGTGGCAAGATTGCAGGCAAGACAGTTTCACTTGCCGTTTCCGAAACGGATGCTTCTGCACGCTCTCTGGGGCGCTATGAAACAAGCTGGCGCTCTCTTCTGCTCGGACAACTGAGGACAATGTATTTCGTTCAACGGGCGATGTCTTCTCTCTCGGACCGGGGACTAGACTCGCTTGTGAAGAATGCAGACGAACTTAGTCTGACTGATATCGTGAAGAGGGATGGAGACATGGACATGCAGGGCACGACCATAGGGAATCTCTTGGCCAACCCTCGTACAATGATTGCAGCACTAAGAGTCGCACGGTACATCAGTCCTCAGTTCTAGAAGAGCATCTTTATGTGGCTAGCCCGGGTGGCTGTCAAAAAGGAGTTCCTCCATTTGGGAAACACGGACAGGAGAAACCTCTTGGACATCGCCGAACAGATGCTGAGTCAGTATCCTCTATGTGACCAGTGTCTTGGGCGTCAGTTTGCATGGCTCAGCACTGACACATCAAATCAGGAGAGAGGACGCTCCATCAAACTACTACTCTCCATGCAGGCCGACGAGCAAATCAAGTCGGGTGATAGAGTAGGAGGAATGAGGCTTCTCACCGAACTAGCTGGTAACGGATCCTTTGGGCCGGCAAGGACTCTCATCAAAAAGAATGGAATAGACCCACCTTCGGCCAGAGATTGTCATCTGTGCTCATTAGAAGGCGGGAGTGTCTTTGGGAGAGCATCAGAAATCGCTGAGAGGGTCATCGAAACCACAAAGGACATTGAGTTCAACACTTTCTTGATCGGTTGTGTTCCAGTACCGGCTCTTGCGGAACGCGAAGAAGAGCTCAGAGCGCATTTCAGCCTTCTTCGAGGTGAGCCCCTGAAGTCTGATTTCAACAGAGAACTCGGCAAACAGGTTCAGAGAGCACTAGGAAAGGAAGCCAACTTCGAGCGTTCCGACATCGTGATTGTGTACGATATGATCCATGACACCCTAGACCTTCAAATCAACCCAATCTTCATCTATGGAAGATATCGAAAACTCGTAAGGGGAATTCCTCAGAGCAGATGGGACTGCACAGCATGCGGAGGGAGAGGGTGCGAGTCGTGTGGCGGCACGGGCAGGAGATATCCCGACTCCATATCCGAGTACGTAGGCATTCCTATTCAGACCTTATCCCAAGGAACGGGTTTCAAGTTCCATGGAGCCGGCCGAGAAGACATCGATGCACTCATGCTTGGTTCAGGCCGCCCTTTTGTCGTGGAGGTTTCTAGACCACGCATCAGGACCTTGGATTTTCAAGAACTGACTCGAGCCATTAATGAAGGGGCTCAGGGAAAAGTTGAGGTGGCTGAGCTTCAAGCTTCACAGAGAGAACGCGCGCAGTTCCTCAAGCACGAGTCATCGAGGAATGTCAAGGAGTACTCTGCCATCATAAAGGCAGCAAACCACTTGGAAGAAGAGGAATTGAGAAGAGCAGAGCGGGAGCTTTCAGGAGTGGAGATTGAGCAGAGGACCCCGACTCGAGTATCACACCGTAGGAAGGACTTGCTCAGAAGGAAACGAGTGTACGAAGTCAAACTGAGTCACAGGGAAGATGGCCTTCTGGACGGAAACTTCATAGTGCAAGGAGGGACTTATGTGAAGGAACTGATATCGGGAGACGATGGTAGGACAAGACCTTCGCTGTCCGGGATCCTCAACACCGAGTGCGTTTGCCAAGAACTTGTGGTGTTGTCCATTCGTACTGCCGAAACAGACCATAACGCTTAAGTGTTCACCAAAGGGCGTTTGCTGGACCTCGGGTATGCCGTGTCATAAACTTCTGGCAAGCTGAGGTATCATGATGAGTGAGATGATGCCCCATGGTCAAAAAGAGTCATGGTTTTCGTGCTCGGACTCGCGCCCTCATGAGTAAGAATGTCCGGACACGCGGTATCACGCCCCTCAGCAGCATTCTCATAGATTACGAAGTCGGTCAGCACGTTGACATAGTCATTAACTCAAGCGTCCACAAGGGCATGCCTCATCGCAGGTACCAAGGCAGAACAGGTGTAGTCAGTGACAAGAGAGGTAGGGGAATCCTCGTTGACGTCACTCAAGGAAAAGCTGTGAGGACCATCATAGTCAGACCCGAGCATCTCCGACCAAGCAGAGGCTGAGAGAAGATGCCTAAGGAGATTGTGAGTGAGGAGGAGATCACTCTCCCGCAGGTCAAGAAGGTTCTCGCCAAGCGCGCAAAAGAGGGAGAACTGTCTTTTCAGCAGACAATCACACTCGAGCATGCATCAACCTTCTCGAAGATGGCACCGGCGGTCGCCGTCAAGGTGGTTGAGAAGCTCATGAAGACCTACAACATCAGCAGGTCTCTCGCTGTTCAAGTGGTGAACATTGCTCCGACCAGTCCGGAGGAAATGCGAACCATTCTGGATGCACGCTCAACCAGCCTGACACCGGAACAGATTGCAGAGATCGTGGAATTCGTGGCGAAGAGTAGGGCCGAGTGAGATGGATCGTCTGGTCGATGGTCAATGAGATGGCAGCAAGACATCAAGCGCCCGATTGATTTTTATCGTGACTTGCACATGCTCTCAGCGATGCGGCCTAAGTTCGCTAGAAGTGAGAAGAGATGGAAGAATCGCAAGGCAGACTGTCAGAGACCCATGCATATGTCTTGGCAGTTGTTCTACCGAAGCTGCATCTCCGCTCTTCTCGTCCTCAGGGTGAAACAGTAGTACAGGCCATTGGAGAGTCACACTTCACACTGCTGGAGCTTGCACCCTCTAGAGGCACCAAAATCAGCCCGCAGGAGCGAGTTTCTGTTGATAGGGATTCAAAGGGTAAAATAGATCATGTCAAGCGTCGCATTGCCTACGAAGACCTTGTGCCTGAGAGTGCCACCGAGCTTCCGTTTGTGGTGGAGATAATTGTCACGAAGCACGAGCACAATTTCGTTCAGTTCTTCAACGAAGCACCGCCAATGACGACCAGAATGCACTCCCTGCAGCTGCTACCAGGGGTTGGACAGACCCTTATGTGGGCAATACTCGAGGAGAGAAAGAGAGAACCATTCAAAAACTTCGAGGACATATCTGCCCGGACAAAGCTGCAGAATCCCAAGAAGATGATCACTGCGAGAATCATCGCTGAACTGAGCGATGACGTCAAGCGATGGCTCTTCGTCAGGCCACCTCCACGAGATGATGATGAGAGGGCTAGGAAGTAGCAGGCGAGACTGCTGGTGACCCCATTGTCAGACGAGGTAAGGTCGTCACTCAGGAAGTACGGTATCACACCTAGGAAGAAGCTTGGACAGAGCTTCCTCATCAACTCCTCAATAGCACGAGAGATTGTGAAGGCAGCAAGTCTCACGAGAAACGACGACGTGTTAGAGGTGGGAGGAGGCCTTGGTGTACTGACAAGATGGTTGGTGGAGTCTGCCCGTAAGGTGTTTGTTGTGGAGAAAAGTAAGGGTCTTGCAGACGCTCTACGAGATTTGCTTGCAGAACACGACAACTTGGAAGTGATAGAAGGCGACGCGCTTGAGATTCAGCTGCCGAAAGTCAACAAGGTCGTCGCCAACCTACCATACAGCATCTCCTCGCCCCTAACGTTTCGGCTCTTGGAGTGTGTCGACTTCCAACAGGCAGTGCTCATGTATCAGAAGGAGTTCGCGCAACGACTACTATCGAAGCCGGGGACTCCCGAATACTCCCGTCTGACAATCGAGGTCAACTATCGCGCCAATGTGGAAATGGTCATGCAAGTCAACGCCCGAGAGTTCTACCCAGTGCCAAGGGTCGATTCAACGGTAGTAAGGGTGACACATCGTAAATCCGGACCTATCGCACGAAACGAAGGAGTGTTTCACTGGATGGTTAGGGGAGTCTACTCATACCCCAACAAACAGATACGAAAGGCGTTCGGGATTTGGTTCAGAAACCTATCCTGTGAAGACTCAGTCCTCGAAGCCTTCGTTCAGAGATGCTCAGGAGAATTCACCGGCTCTGAACGCTTGCGAAACCTGAATCTGGATATGCTTGTGAAGCTTTCAGGCCACGTACTGGAGATGATCAACGATGGCTTGGTACCCCATGAGGAACGTGAAGCAAAATGAGGGACCAGCCACTCGACATTGTCGTCAACTCTGGTGTGTATCCTCCTTCTGAAGACACATATCTGTTGCTTGATGCCATAGTCCTCGTTCCCAGTGACACCTTCATTGAGGTTGGATGCGGTTCTGGACTAATCACTCTCACCGCGGCCATGATTGCCAAGCTCGTCATTGGAATGGATGCTTCCTTCGAAGCAGTACACAATGCTATGCAGAATGCAAGACGAAACAGATTAGAACATAGATGCAGCATCTTCCAGTCTGACGTTCTGTCTGCAATAAACAATTCCACCCGATTCTCCGCCATTGTGTTCAACCCCCCTTACCTGCCGGATGATGGTTTGAGATCTGATTTTGATCACGCCCTCTTGGGAGGAGCAGACGGCACAGAACTGACCATTAGGTTCGTCAAACAAGCAGCCAGACATCTCGCAAGGCCAGGCGCTCTGTATGTCGTGACTTCCTCTCTCGCCAACACTGAACAGGTCAAAGCCGGCATGAAGCGGTGCGGCTTGGCTGTCAGAGCTGTCGCCAAGAAAGCGCTGTTCTTCGAGGAAATTCAGGTGTTGAGAGGCATACTTGAGCCTCAACGGAAACCATTTTATGATGACTGAACTGAGAGGGCCAAACCTCAAACTTGGAGTCCTAGAGGGAGCCCGAAATGCCCGAGGATGAAGGCAAGGCAAAGCAAGCACCAGTACCTAACGTGACAGATACGGATGCAGCAGTGGTCAGCGATGGCAGCCTAGTCTACGTCGACTACATCGCCAAGACCAAGGATGACGGAAGAATCTTCGACCTCACTATCGAGGAAGTGGCGAAGAAAGAAGGCCTGTTCAAGGAGAACGACCGCTATGAGCCCATGCTCGTTGCAGTGGGGTGGAAATGGCTACTCCCTGCTCTCGAGGAACAGCTAGTTGGAATGAAAGTCGGAGAGAGCAAGGCTGTCGAGATTCCGCCGGAGAAAGCAGCTGGCATCAGAGATCCAAAGAAGGTCAAACTGGTGCCTAGAGCCAAGGTCGTGAAGCAAGGCGTGCGTCCGATGAAAGGCGAGCAGGTGAAGCTTGGTAATGAACAGGGCATCATCACTGCAGACCTAGGACGCCAAATGAGGGTTGACTTCAATCCGCCTCTCGCAGGAAGAACCCTCTTGTTCGATGTTACAGTGAAAAGGATTCTTCATGAACAGGGTGAGAAGATCTTGGCTATTGTCAAGAGGAGGATACCTGCCTTTCCAACTGACAAGTATACGGTGCTGGCGGACAAAGAAGTCATCACCATAGAGATCCCAAAGGAAACCCGCTATATCGAAGGGGTTCAATATGCTGAGATTGGCATAGCGGCGGATGTGTTGAAACTCAATAAGGATCTGAAGCAGGTGAAGTTCATTGTCATCTACGACCGTCCGAAAGAGAACACGACTGAGTAGGTTGCGGGTGACTGTTCCCGCCAAGAAGGACAGATGTTTCTCATCCAAACCTTTTAATAGGATTGGAGGAAGGGCCGTTCGTCGCTAGTTCTACAAGGCCTAACCTCGCCTACAGGGAGTTATTCGACGATGGAACATCAGATGGAACGCCCGTCTGAGCTAAAGACGGGAACAACAACTCTCGGCCTAATCGCAAAGGACTGTGTCATCTTGGCCAGCGACCAGAGAGCGACAATGGGCTATCTGATTGCCAATAAGGCTGCTCAGAAGATATACAAGATCACTAATCGTATAGGAGCGACCATTGCAGGCTCCGTGGCAGACGCACAATCTATCATGGAGCTTCTCAGAGCTGAGTCCAAGCTGTTTGAGATTCAGAGAGGCAGACCAATGCGAGTGAAGGCCTTGACGCGCCTTCTAAGCAACATAATGTTCCAATCGCGGGGAACCTACCTATTGCAGAGCCTTGTAGGAGGATATGACGACGAGGGTCCCCAAGTCTTCTATACCGACTTCATTGGGTCCGTCTTGCCAGACAAGTTCACAGCGACCGGATCAGGGTCACCCGTTGCGCTCGGTGTCCTAGAGGCAGAGTATGAGGAGAACCTTCCTAAGAAGAAGGCTATCGAGCTCGCCATAAGGGCTATTGCGGCTGCAATCGAGAGAGACGCCGCCACGGGTAACGCAATCCTTGTGAGTGTGATTGACAAAGACGGGTATCAGGAAGTGCCCAAGGAAGAGATAGTGAAGATCTGGAAGAAGCCATGAAGGGCTAAGCCCTGCTGGTGGTCAGCGAAACACACTACACATGAGTCCAGTCCTCCAAGGACATGGACGAACCGAGTGGCAGACCTGCCACACGACAGACCCATAACTGAGATGTGACTCCAGATGAATTCTGAGAAGGAAGAGGACAGAGAGATAACTGATGTCCGAGAGGCAGTCATGAAGGCTTTACCTCGCTCAGCGGCCATCAGTTCTGTCGAGTATGAGGGACCGGAGATAGCCATCTACTCAAAGGCGCCCAAGATTCTGCTCGATGATGGGGACAAGATCAAAGCACTTGCACGCAAGATGAGAAAGCGCATCGTCGTCAGGTCTGCACCAGAGATCAGGTTGCCACATGAAGAGGCTGAGAAGGCAGTGCGTGAGCTCGTGCCTGCAGACGCTGAAATCACATCAATTGACTTCGACGACTCCCGCGGCGAAGTAGTGATTGAGGCACAGAAACCAGGTCTCGTCATCGGTAGGAGCGGCACTACACTACGGGAAATCACACGACAGACATTCTGGCGGCCGAGTGTCATGCGCACACCACCCATGGAGAGTAAGCTGATCAAACAAATCCGCTACATTATCCAGTCTGAGGCGGCAAATCGTAACAAGGTGTTCCGAGAGATTGGAAGGAGGATTCATCGCCCCATACTCATCGATAATGGGTGGATTAGACTGACAGCACTGGGTGGCTTCCGCGAGGTCGGAAGACAGTGTATGCTTCTACAGACATCTGAAACAAACGTCCTGCTTGAGTGCGGCGTCAACGTCGGTGCTCCCAGTAGAGCATTCCCACGCCTTGACATGCCTGAGCTAGACATAGACAAGCTGGATGCTGTCATAGTCACTCATGCCCACCTTGATCACTGCGGCATGGTTCCATTTCTCTTCAAGTACGGATACCGCGGTCCAGTCTACATGACTGCGCCAACACTAAACCTCTCGACCCTGCTCCAGCTGGACTACTTGGAGGTCGCTGAACGAGAGGGGAAGCTCAGACCGTACAGAGACAGAGATGTCAAGGAGGCAATCCTCCACACCATACCACTGAACTACGGCGAGGTCACAGACATCGCACCTGATGTGCGACTCACGCTTCACAATGCTGGGCACATACTGGGCTCGGCAATTGTCCATCTTCACGTAGGTGATGGACAGTACAACTTGGCATACACGGGCGACTTCAAGTTTGGTAGGACCAGACTTCTTGAGCCTGCAACATTCACATTCCCAAGGCTTGAAACCCTCATCATAGAAAGCACCTACGGCCATCCCACGGATAAAATGCCTCCGAGACAGGAGGTTGAACGCAAGTTCGCCTCCGTGATAAGAAGGACTATCGAAAGGGGCGGCAAGGTACTCATACCGGTTCTTGCCGTGGGACGTGCACAAGAGATAATGCTCGTTCTGGAGGATCTCGTGTCAAAGAAGCGCATACCTAAGGTTCCTGTCTACATCGAGGGCATGATCGCCCAAGCAACGGCGATTCACACAACGCACCCAGAGGCACTCAGCAAGAAAATACGTGAGATGATATTTCATCAAGGAGTCAACCCGTTCCTGAATGAGATATTCACTCAGGTCGACAACCCGGATCAGCGTGAGCAGATAGTATCAGCAGAGCCCTGTATTATTATGGCAACATCTGGAATGCTCGCTGGTGGGCCCAGCGTCGACTACTTCAGACTGCTGGCTCCAGATTCCAACAATGCGGTGGTCTTTGTTAGCTATCAAGGCGAGGGGACGTTAGGACGCAGAGTACAGAAGGGCTGGAAGGAAACTCAGATGCGCAACCGTGAGGGAAATGTGACAGTGGTTCCCATCAACCTTCAGGTTGAAACAGTCGAAGGGTTCTCTGGCCACTCAGACAGAAAGCAGATCCTCAACTTCGTCAAGCGTGTAAGTCCTGTGCCTGAGATGATACTCACATGCCACGGCGAGGCGACCAAGTGTATGAACTTGGCCTCAACCATCCACAAGGCATTGAACATCGAAACTAAAGCAATGACTGTCACTGAAAGTGCCAAACTCAGGTAGTGCCCAAGGACATAGACAACGAAATGCCGACCGTTATCAGATGAGTTTCGGTCGTTATTCATTCTACTACGACTTCTGTCAGAACCTGACGAAAGATGGAGTCACGATCACACAGTTGTCGTTGATCAGGGCAATGTCTGCACCATAACCGCGGGTTTCACCGCGAATCCTCTCGATTATGCGCTTCAGTTCGAGGTGGTTCTGCTCCTTTCCATCATTGAGTCTAGATATGTCCAACAGGACAATACAGCCATCGCGAATCTCATTCACGACGAAGGAAACATCCTCTAATGACTCTAGTCGCTTTGACCTGATGAGTATAGACTCCAGTTCGGAGAGCCTCCTGCAATCGTGGGAAACCTCCATTTGCGAAGAGTCAGGCGTGGGTGAGAATAGACCGAGATACGCGCGAGCCTTCTCAGAGGTCGCACCAGCAGGAGAACCGTCCTTACCGCCCTTGCGTCCAAAGATACGCACCCATTTCACCTCAGGTTCATGGGTAGCAACTAGGGCTTAGAAGAAAAGGCTGAGTATTATCTGCACAATTAAAGCAATCTTTTTACGATGCCTCTTGAAGTGAGAAATGATTGCGATGTCGGAACCGAGGGAGGACTCAGAAACTGCTGGGCTGAGAGAGAACCTCAAGACCCTCGGCAACCGCTACTCATTGGAGATACTTGAGGTTCTGTGTCCTAAGACAGGAGATGTGGTTCCCGCTCTGGGATGGGATGCCATAGTCGAAGGAATACTGACTCTGATGGGTGTTTCTAAGCCATTGCATAGCCCTGATGATGAGAGAACGAATGATTACGCGAAATATGAGAAGCTACGAAGACGGTTCGCTTCTGGAGGCACTCTCTATGAGAGCATGAATAAGCTGATTCAGGCGGGATTCGTCCAGCCGGCAGGCGGCAAGGGAAAGAGACAGCGAAGGTTCACTGCGACCCATGAGGGACGAATCGCACTTCAGGCAGTGAGGGGTATGAGAGGACCAGCCTCCACCGACACCGAGGTGCAGCGAGCCGCAAAGCTGCTGCTGAAACACAAGAACTTCGTTCGTCTGCTTCCGGCGCAGGAGAAGTTCCTCAGAGAGATCGATAGGATTGATGACAACCTCATAATCCAGATGCCGCCGGGATCCGGGAAGACCTTCCTGGGAATCATCGCCATTCTGACTAGTGTCGAAAGGAAAGTGAAATGCCTATACGTCAGCCCATACATGTCCTTGAACCGGCAGATACTCGATGAATATGGAGCCCTGTTGCATGATCTGGGACTTTCAGTTGTCAGACATGACGGGCAAGTCAGAGGAATCGATGAGGACCTTGAAAGAGCGGACTTGGTTGTATCAGTGTATGAGTCTGCATTCCTGGCGATCCTGCAGAGGAAACCATGGACTCAGAGCATCGGGTTAGTAGTAGTGGATGAAGCCACAGAACTCGACTCCCAAGAGTTGGGAAGTGACAGGAGCGCTAGGCTAGACTGTCTTATTACACTCTTCAAGCGTCAGGCAAAGGTGCTGACGCTCTCATCACGGTTCGGCGGGACTGATAACGTGGCAAAGTGGTTGAAGGCGAGAGTCTTCAGACCTAGTGTCACCCTCATCCCAGACGAGTTCATTGTGACCAGCGGCATTGGTACAGTCAACATACGCAGCAGTGATGGCACTGCTGACTATCAAGCATCCGGCGATGACGTGATTGGCGCGGTGCTGGAACATATAGGCAGCAACCAAAACAAGGCACTACTCATAGTCACAGGATCGAGATCTCGAACCGAGTCAGTCGCCGAGTACGTCGCAAGCAGACACTTGCAGTCTGTGAACAGCGCACTCGTGGATCAGATAGTGAGCCCAAGCGATGATATGCCCGCAGCCCAACGCCTGCGAAAGACTCTGCAGGCTGGCGTTGCTTTCCATCACGCCGGACTCGACTCTGCCCTACTGGGAAGACTTGAGAAAGCCATAAAGAGCGGCGACATCAAGACTGTTGTTTCAACCACCGGCATTACTGCAGGCATAAGCTTCCCTTTCGATTGTATCGTTATCTTGTACGACAACTCGATGGGCTATGTGAACAGCAGGTCAAGATACCTCCAGATAGCTGGCAGAATCGGTGAATACCACCTTGCGGAATACGGTGGCAGGGTCTATCTCGTCCTCGAAACACCAACCCAACAGTATGAAACTCCCAGGGAAGTTGAAGAAGCACTGCTCAGGCAGCCACATGCACCGCTATGTTCGAGTGCGTTCTATCCCTCGCTGACTGTGAGTTTGGTCATGAGAGAGGCAAGAGCGAAACAAAGGTTCGGGCAAGAAGAGCTGGAAACTGACTTCCTTAGGCTTGTGAACGAGACTCTCAGAGCATCAATGAGGGCCGACTATCTGTCGAACATGAAAAACCAGTTTGCTATCCTGTTCGAATGGCTCGTGAGAGAAGAACTGATTGCGAAGATAGCCGAACTGTACACATTGACCTCCAATGCACGTGAAGCCTTTGAGGCAGGGTTAGACCCCATTGACTATGTTGGAGTCCGAAAGATTCTCGCCGAGCTGACAGATAGTCCTGACATGTCCACACTCGTGGAACTGCTATTGCGATTCAATCTTGTGCAGTCAAGCAGGCCACGGACAGTAGTACCCTCAGAGATCGAGATTCAAATGGCAGGAGTGGAAAAACCGCTGAGTTGGTCATCAGAGTTAGCAGAGAAACGAAAGGGAGTGAAAAAACAAGCACTCACAATGTGGCTAGAGGAGAAGAGCATCGCACATATCCTTGAAACCTCAGACAAGCTCGGAGAGCATGTAGTGGTTGGGACGAGACGGATTGCAGGAAGCAACTTGGACGAGGAGGACTTGGCAACACTCGCGGAATCGTGCAGTTCAATGGCTGAGAGCATCAGCAAGTTCATGGCAGCCACTGGGAGAGATGTGCTCAAGGCACGCTTCGCTCTCCTGAGCAAGCAACTCAGATTTGGTGTGAAGGAGGACCTTGCGGGTTCTAATCTTATGGAACTGCAGGTTATTCGAAATGGAAATCAATCACCTATTGCGCTGTCCCGAGCTGAAGCCAGAATACTGTATGACAGAGGATACCGACGGATAGCAGAAGTGGTCTACACAGATGCCGATGCAAACAAGCCGGGGCTCGCAAGAAACAGGTTTGCCGTGAACTCAGGACTTGAGCCCTCTCTGGCTAAGGACATCTACAAAGCCGCCATCATCTTTCTGAGAACACGGAAAAGAGAGGAGAGATGACTAGTCGAGGGTCTTCCCGAAAGTCCAGACTTCGTCGCCAATGTGGTGCTTTGACACTATGACTTTTCCACCAGACGCAGCACGTAGTCCATCCGAACTCATTGTTGACACACCTACGGCCAATGGCTTCCCGTGCTTCTCATCAACCACGACGACTATCGAGCCCTCAGCAATGCCGTCTTGAACACTGACTATCCCTGGACGCATGATGTCTGCTCCGTTGGCCACGTACTTGACAGCACCCATGTCAACGACAACTCGGGGGATCGTGATAATCCCGTCCAAGAGTGCACGCAGAGTTGGAAGCATCCTGCCCTCCGACTCGAAGAAGACAATCGCACCGTTCAGCAATAGGACACGGGAACCGTCGTCAAGAATACCTTCTTCAAACTGGGTTTCTGAGCCAATCCTCGTCACTGAGGAGCCAAGCGTCTTCTCAATCTGCTCAAGGACTGCCCTCTGCTCTCTCTTCCCTAGTACGTGCCGTTTCTTGAACCGTTCGAATTTTGGCATCACAAGAGAGCCTGAGTGAAACCTTTTGAATCCTATGTCATGAATGGCATTAGGGGCGACAGCATCGTTCTTTCTTGAGCTTTTATCGTCATCTTTTTAAGTCCAGCTCAGGAACGGGCTCGAAAGTCGCGAACCCACGGCATGGCGACTTGTATTCTGTGTTGGTGAGTCCAGTGAACGCAGGCAGACCTACGGAGCTTCTACAGAGATCGATTGGTGCGCAAGTGCTAGTCGAACTGAAGGGGCGAAAGAAAATCAAGGGCCGCCTGAGGGGTTTCGATCAACACCTGAACCTCATACTTGAGGACGCAGATGAGATTGCTGTGGACCCAGAAACCAGCGCAGAAACCGTCGAAGAGATCCTGACCGTAATCGTCAGAGGCGACAATGTCGTTATTGTATCGCCTCCTCCCACAGGTCCGCAATCAGGCTCACAAAAGGAGTAGATATCATGACAAAGGGCACCCCATCAAAGGGCAAGGCTAACAATCCTCACCATATGAGATGCAGAAGATGCGGACGGAGGTCCTATCACGTTAGACAACACAGGTGCGCCGCCTGTGGTTTTGGCGTCTCGAGCAAAATCCGGAGCTTCAACTGGGCTCACAAGAGTGTCAATGGCGTTCGAATCCGTGGGTAGTTGTTGATGCGGGCCGGTAGATCAGTGGTAGATCGCTTCCTTGGCATGGGCCCAGGGTTCACACCCAGGGTCCACATAGTGGAAGAGGTCACGGGTTCGAATCCCGCCCGGTCCACCTTCCCCACATCTCAGAAGCACTTGCCTTTGATATGGAGTGGCACTGTGGGACCACAGTGAAGGATCCAAAGCATGATGATAGAGAGCAAACTGCTGACTCGTCAATATTGGGCTTTTTCTCATTGTCTGACAAAGCGCATGGTTTCACCGTCAGAGTGAAGAACGAGGAACCGGAACATTGGCCGATTCCTGTATGTCAGCGTTACAGGTTCGATTGCTGTAATTGTGTACGTACAGCCCAACAATGCGTTTCGCGACTTCTAAACCCCAAATGCCATGCTTCAACCTCGACGCTGCAGTAGAGCGACCAAGCGGCCTAATTGCGGTTGGGCATGGAGAACCTATGATCCTTCGTTGTGGGAGCCTCGAAGTACTGCCAATCAGGAATCGCCCGGTCCCATGTCGGGTTCCTCTGCCTCTCTCCTTTCATAAGACGGGCGGGAGTTTCAAGAATCAATGGCCGTTTCTCTGGAACCGAAACCGGACCCGTGGGCACAAGAGAATCCTGTCGTGCCCATAGCCTCCGCCCCTCCTCAGTCGAGTCATCGAAGTGAAATCTGACCACTCGCCACACCCACTTCCCGCCAAACCGAAGGTAGTCTTCCGCCATCTTCACCCTCGGCTCAAGAAACCTGTCGCCGTCGAAAGCGCAGACCGTCGCATGGATCAGTGTGTCCGCCTCGAACATCCTCGGTAGCTCATCTTTCGTCGGGATGTCCCACTGCCTAGTTATCACTACGGGTGTCTTACTCGCCCGGTGCACCAGCTCACAGGCGGCGACCGTGACTGACCAGTCATGGCAGGGGTCGCCCATTATGCCGATTCGAACCCAAGACTGCTTCACCCTCCGAAGCTGGGGCCACAGAGTCGCTGCGTCTAACACCTGAGGAACTGGTTCGTCGAAGTCCACAGGCAGCCTCTTGCAGATGAACTTGGCATAGCACCCCCACCAGCAGCCGTGGCCCTTGTTCGTCTTCCCTCCCCTGCATCCATACACGGTCTCCAATGTGTTCGCCTGATTCTTCGAGTTGCCGTGAATCTCCATCGGCCTCGACCGGAACCTTCTCTCCTTCGTGTCAATCCACTTCTCGACCCTCTGAGCGAAGACAGACTTGGGAACCTCGGGGACTTGGCCTTCGACAAGGGAGAGGGTTTCCACTAACGCCCCCTCCATAGAGCGACCTTGCTCATGCACTGGTTAGGGCATTCGTAACAATGGGAGTAGCACCCACGAGAACCGTAGCCAGTATCGCCCGCACTCTTCCATCGGTTTGTGAGCCGACCATCAGTGTTTGAAACTGTGGGACCATAGCGTGATAGATCAAGCAGGGCGTTGACCGGACTCTGACCCCTGATTCTAAGCGGCTGCTGGAACGCTTTGCCCATCGACATCAGTCTGTCTTGCACTTCCCACAGAGCGGACTGCTCATCGTTGAACCACGCAGTGATGACCCTTCGAACAGGACGGCCGCCCAGAGCCTCGTACCTGTCAAGGCTACTGAGGACTCGTTCGCGGTGTCGCGGTGGGTCTATCGCGCTGAGTGACCCGTGCATGATGCATTCGACTCTAGCGAGCCGCCTGAGATGGATGTCTGAGGGCTCGATTCCGAACCGTGTGGGGAGAACGGTTGTCTTGTCGTAGGTATCGCATAGCTCAGCGACCCTGACACTCAGATCCCAATCGAAAGATGGGTCACCGTTGACCCCATTCCTCACATAGTCTGACCTGATGCTCTGCAAGTCCTTGACCAGCAGACACGGATTGAGCCTCATCGAAACAGGAATCCAGTACTTGATGTGATACCGCACCATGCTCTCAGCGAGGTAGCAGTTGCCGTAGCATCCACGAAAGCCGTGGACAGCAGCGAAGGAACAGCCACGGACCGTGTCTAGGTTGATTCCCAGCTCAGTGACGTTTCGTCGCCCGTACTCCTTTCCTCTTGGGCCGATGTTCGACTTGTTGTTGCCGAAGAGCCGGATGTTCTGGACAGTGAACGGTAGCCACGGTCTGTTCTGGCCGGGAGTGACTGAATTCTCAGGAGTCCACTCCTCCTGTTGGACGTACCCCCACTCAGCTAGGCTGGCTGCCTGCATAGACCTGCGTCTTGATGCCAGCTTATAATGTCATACCGGACAATGCCGATGAGCGATGCTCATGCTCCGATTCGGACCCGGTCGACAACTGGAACAGGCCCGATGGCAACAATGGTTCACCGTGCGCAGTCATCCAAGTGTGATGTGGCCATCAAACTGGACTGGACTTCACCACAATCACGTTCTACGTAAGCGACCAAACCGGTCATATAGCATGAATGTTATCTGCTGCATGAATGTCCGAAAAAGAAGATAGACCCATCTCATCCTTTTCGACACCACTCCAGAGCATCCATCTTCCCGAGCTTCCAGCCCACGGACTGATAATCGATATTGGCGGGGGTGGGGAGGGGCTGGTCTCGAGAATCGGAGAAGCACGAGTCTGTGCCGTGGACATCAACATGAACGAGATTCGAGAGGCGCAGATTCACGGCTCTGCTCCACAATGGATACTGTGCGATGGCCGGGCCCTGTGTTTTCAGAACGAGGTCTTCGATACTGCTACAATGTGGTTCTCGCTAGACTACATGAATGACTGGAAGACCAAGCACGCTGCAATCCTTGAAGCACACAGGACTCTGAAACCGGCCGGCACTATCTCAGTCCTATCGAGCAGAATCACGTGTGTCGAAAATAGGTTCGTACTAAAGCTACTCTACTCCCTACCCGATGGCACCGTGGGCCAGACAGGTTATGGCGTCAAAGGCAATCAAGGCCAGACAGTCGAACGCACCAGCAAGTTACTGCGAGATTTAGGATTCAGACCCACAGAGATTGAAGATAACGAACACTGGTTCCACATTGAGGCAGTCAAGGAGCGGAGCCCTCACATCGCGAGTCGGGCCCTCCAAAAGCTTAAAGTGGGTACCCAGTCCCGAAGCGCAGCAACTCACGGACCGGGTAGAGGAAAATGAGCCTAGCAATCTGGTGGAGACGTGGCAGCAAGCCGGGTCTCATCCTTATCTTTCTCGGGATCGCAGGACTAGTTCAGATCCCACTAATGTGGCATGCCCAAGCGTATGTCCAAGTCCTGAGTGCCGGGCTCCAGCTCATCGTTGCCCTGGGAGCGATGGCGGTTCTAGCTGGCTCCTACGTCTACATGGCGGAGGCCATGTATCGATGGGCCAACATATCTTCGAAGAAGAAGGTCAGAAAGAGACAACGTGCCCAGTCGAACATAATCATTCGGCTCTCAGAGTTCGCAAGGTCAACTTCAGACATGCCGGCTTTCGTCGGGGTTGCTCTGATGACATCTATCTTTCTCATGTTCTACTTCGTACCATTTGGAGTCGCAGATATCGCGAACCTGCCGTCTTGGTTGGCCACTCTTGCATTTCTTGATGAGCTCTACGTGTATCCCTTGGGTGTGAACGCAGCGGCGATTTGCACTGCGATAGTCGCCAGCTACATGAAGAGCAAGATTAAGTGAAACAACAATGAGGCATCATGACAAGGATTCGCAGACCCTGTTTCAGACACAGTCCGTATTGACTTTGAAGAGCCCTTGCTGGCTTGGTTTGCCACTATGTTTATATCGAAAGGCCTAGGGAAAGACCGCCGAGCCGACGTAGCTTAGTTGGGAGAGCGCAGGACTGAAGACAGCAACAGCCCGCTGTCGCTGGCATAGATCCTGCTGTCGCTGGTTCAAATCCGGCCGTCGGCACCAACTCCTTTTTGAACTAGCTCAGACTAGCAATGTGTGAAGAGGACTGGATGTCTATGAAGGAGGAAAGTGTTACAGTGCGTGTGAAGCTGTTGACTCCTGATTCTAAGATGCCAGCTCTCGCCAATGAAGGAGATGTGGCCTTCGACCTCCATTCGACCATTGACCTTGATCTGCACTCAGGCCAACGCTCAGCAGTGCCAACAGGGATCTCTCTGGAAATACCGCGGGGGTATGAAGGGGAAGTTAGACCCAGAAGCGGATTAGCTCTGCAGTATGGTGTGACAGTCCTTAACGCCCCGGGTTCTATCGACAGTGGTTACAGGGGTGAGGTCAAGTCGATAATGGTGAACTTGGGTAAGGAAACTTTCAGAATCACCAAAGGAATGAGAATCTGCCAGCTAGCAATCAGACGCGTGCCGGATGTCCGACTGGTAAGAGCCGAAACTCTTGCGTCCTCGGAGAGAGGCGAGAGAGGTTTTGGAAGCAGTGGACTCCGAGATGACTGAAACGGTCTGCCCCGTCCATCTGCAATCGATGCGGTAGAACTTAATGTCGCAACGTTTTTAATCGACCACAGTCGTGGGTCATGGGAATGGGTCGGTAGTCTAGATCGGTTATGATGCTGCATTGACAGTGCAGTGGCCGCCGGTTCAAATCCGGCCCGACCCACCACTCCTTCTGTTCACATGTACATGCCTGCACGCAGAGGATAGCGTTTTCTGAAGATATCGTCTGCAGCACTATCAAGGGACAACTGCGTCTTGAGGAAATCAGGTCCGAGCGAACCAAGCTCAGGTCTTGTCAAGACAGGGCCACTCAGGAAATGACTTGCTCGGACACTGTTCAGGTCGTCAGGTGTGAGTGGGGCCCTCTTGATGATTGAGTCTAGCGATAGTCGGCTCCCCTGCGGGTCGCTTAGCGCATCGAACAGCCCTTTGACGTCATCATCGCTAAGGGCCCTCAGGCCGAACTCAGGAGTTGATTTGATTGAACTGAGAACTCCACTTGGATTTGGTATCTCAATTCCTGCGCCAGTGAACTCAAAGGGATTCAGAGGAATGAGCTTTAGCTGAAAGGCAGACTCGGGTCCTATTACGAGCATCTCCCCTCTTGGAGTGCTCATGACCCTCCAGCCCCTCGGTCGGTCTGAGTACTGCTGAAGAATGCGCTGTACAAGACCCTCGGCCGGCTCGGTTTCTGTCACAGTCTTTCGCATGCTGTCTTGAGTCGTAGCCTCATATCGTTGTCGGTCTCGTCCTGCGAAACTGAGAGGAGAGATAATGTAATCGCGGTACCATTCAAGGACGTGCCATCAGAGTTTCTCCGATTGCGGACTCGGCCTCGACCGTTCCACGCACCAAGTTACAGTCGGTTTCAAGGCTCGCTAGGATTCCCTTCATGAGATCGTCGACCTCTGCCACTTGCTCATCCCATGTCCTAGATGCGTCTGAGAAACTGTCGTAGTCAAGGATATACTTGAATGTCAGAGCCATTCCTCTGACTCGTACTCCAAGTGCTGTCAGTGTGACCCTTCGCAGTCGCTTCGCATCATCCAAGAAGGGACTGTGGAAGTGCTCAGGAGTGTACACGACCAGAGCAGCTTGCTTCGCGAACGTCTTGAACTCCTCGTAGCTGTTGAGCAGCACCGGAGGGATGAACACAGCGGCTTCGTCCTTCATCATCTATCATCTCTCGTTCCCGGGTTTCGCCCCCGCACCCCACTGTTTCCGGTGGAGTCATCGGAGACACACGGCCGACTAAGTCTTCTACAGACCGCTACATTTGTAATTTGAATAATTGAATATAAATCTATTGGTGAAAAGTTTCAGGCGCGCGCTACCAGATCTCCATGTAATAGGAACACGTGTTCTCACAAGCACAGTGCCCGGTTCTCTGTTCAGAGACTCTCACAAATGAAGCGAATCTGCCGAATCTGTTCGGCTTTCATGTGCGCGAAGTACCGAAACACCCGACTGATGACTTCGGACTTTGCTCTCGCAGCAATTGAAAGATAGAATGTGTAGCCCTTCATCGTCATCTTCAATGCCCTGTTGCAGACATACAGACGAGGGTCAGTTTCTGCTTGCACTAGATCGAATGGAGTGTCGTCAGGCTCGTCCTCTTCCATTGTGCGCGTTCTCTCGACAGCATCAAGAACTCCAGACACCATCATCGACTCAATCTTGACAATAAGCGCCTCTTCTGACCTCGCCAAGGACAAGAGCAACTCCTTGACCTTGGTAGTTTCCACCTTCGACGAGATATCAAGGTAGAACTGATACTGATTCATTGCTGTTGCAAGTGCCAGGTTCAGCATCTGGTCGACTGGGCTCTTCTGTTCATTCATCGGGCTCGGCACAACCTATCGCGTCGAGAAGAGGAACCCTTTCTAAGAGTGCTGGTATATCCCACATCCTTCAGCGGCCCTGGAACTTGCTGGGGTCGGCCAAGTAGGTTCTGATCTGATCGTAGTCATCCACCGACATGAGATCCTTTATCATGGGGAGTCCCTCGTCCACGAGTTTGACTAACGAGAACAGACGCATCCCTGAAGTCTTCGCGCGTTCAGCCGCACCCTGCTGACGGTCTATTAGGACTGCCACATCGTCGCACTTCACATTCTTGATTCCTCGTCGCTCCAACTCGGAAAGGACTTGAGTACGTGCCATAATCTTCGCATCCATCTGTGTGACTAGATCGTCAACCAAACAGAGGACATCGCCCTCTTGAACATCCCCTTCTAGCATCGAGTGCTGACCATACTGCGCCAGTGCCTTCTGAAGGTCCTCCTGCGACGTCACACCCACAAACTTTCGGGTATGGCACGCAGGAAGGCCCGACTCGATGGAAACGGCCGTGGCAATTGGCACTCCTGCAAACGCAACCCCGACCAGTCTGTTGACATGTGGAGCCGCCTCTTTCAACATCAGCGACATGGCTTTCCCTACCTTCTTCAGAGTGCTCGGGAATGAGCTGAGGATTCGAAGCTGAATGTAGAACGGGCTCCACAATCCGGAAAGCAGCTTCCACCCTTCAGGGCGATCGCGCTTCGCAGTCAACAGCATGTGATTCTCATAGATCTCTCGCATGATTTGCCGTTTCTGGCTCTTCAGGAGCTTGCTTTCAGTCATGGCGCACCCCAAAGCAAGAAGGCGCAGGCAGCTCTTAACTGTGATGCCATTCCTGTTCAACCCCCGGAGTTATTGGATACTCTGTGCAGAGGTGTGCCGCTAAAGACTAATGACAGAAACCGATTTCTCCTAATCAGGCAATTTACAAGCACAAGGGATAACCCGATGCCGAGTATGAACCGCGCCGGCCATAGTGAGTGACTTAGGTCGGTATCGTTTGCTAGGGTGATGCCGAATACAGAAACAGCTATGGGTACCAACAAGAAGGTCACGGGGTGCACCTCGTACACCTCTTGGGACGCGCCGCCAAGAGCGAGGAAAGCCCTCTTTGGAGCCGTGAATCTGTCGAGCAGACTCGATACCTGAAACACAAGTACAGAGCCCAGAACTCCTGCCGGAATGTAGAGCCAGAGGCTTACTCCAAACCTGTCCACAGCCATGTCAGTAAACCCGTTGAGCTGAGATAATGTCAGCAGGGTGGTTGTGGCCAGCAAGGCGCCGATTGTGTTTCTGACACGAGATCCATATGTCCAACGTTTCAGACCTCTCAGTCGACGCATTTCATTGCCAATAATCATGAATGATGCAGCAAGGAGGACCGAGCTAATTCGCCATGGGACGAGAACGGGGCGGAAGAGAGACCAGATTATGTCCGCAGCAAGCACCAGCAGCATCAACGTAATCCATCTGAATGCTCTCGGCAGGCTGTATGTGATCCTGTCAATGGTCACAAAGACCATCATTCCAAGAAAGAGCACTGGCAGGAACCATAGATGCGTCGCGGAGTCTGGAGGGCCACTGCCGTAGAGAAACCAAAAGACTAGCTGGTCCGGAGTCAGATAGGTCTCGATGCTTGGGGACAGGGGGATGAACAGAATCATCATGATAACGTAGAGTGAGAGGTACGGAATGAGAAGCTGGCGTGCTCGTGATGTGGCCAGATTCCTCAGATGTGTTCTGTGTTTCTCATTGTTGTAAGTTAGCCCTGTCAGTACAAAGAAGATAGGAATCGTGAAGCTGCTTAGATGAGTGGTCACAGGGTCAATGCGTGGAATAATGGAGTGCACGAGGACTACGAACGTCACACCAATGCCTTTGGCCATCTCAATCCAATCTAGGCGCTTTTGGACTACTGTTTCACCGGAGGGGAGTTGACCTGTGAGCACCAAACCGCATTCCAAACCCCCGCCTTCGACAAGCTTTTTAACACTCTCCATCGCGGGTCCTCTCGCTGCGCCCGTTGTCTAACTTCGCTAGCAGAACCACAGCCAAAATGGCGTCTAACGAAGGGCCGAGGGGCTATGATGGATCCCTGCCACGGATCCGGCCCGGGTTCGAGTCCCGGCGGGCGCACCACACTACTTCTCACCCGATGATGAGGGCAACTCCACCCACGCGAACTTCCTCTGGAGGGTCCTTGAATAGAGTGATTGCCAGTCCAAGTTCACTCTCTGGCACCATCTGTGTACTACGCGTGGATGGACATAGGACTTGAGAGAAGTACCGAGGTTCCATGTTCGGCTGGCATTGGCCAATTCGTAGTCCGCTTCGAGCCTCTGCTTAGCTACTTCGGCCTTCTTCACCCGGTCTTTCTGAGCTTCGACTGCCCTCTGGACACGGTCAATTCTCTCGGCAGACTTCCCCTTCAGGGCTGCAAGCGCGGCCACCCTCTTGGTTAACACGTCGCGGCTCTTCTCGTATCGCGCGCGTGCATTGACAAGACCAGCCTCGATCTTGTCAAGCCGGCCTCTCGCGTTGTCTATCCTCATCTTTGCCTCGTCGAGGCGCTCCTTCTTAGTGGTTAGAGCCTTGCGTCTACTCGTTCGTGTCCGGCGTCTTCTATCCCTTGCATTGTCCCAAGTCAGTTTTGTCTTGTCACGCCGCTCGCGCCATGCAATCACAGACTGCCAGTTCTTCTCGACTATCTGCTTCTGCCTCTGAACCGACTCTTCGAACATCGTCCGTGCAGCGTCCTCCCTCTTCTTGGCCTCTCTCAGCCGCACCCTCATGCTACTGAGCTGCTTTCTTGTTACGGCCAGCTTCTGTTCGGCAGTCCTGATTCTTGATTCGTATCGCTGGGCTGTATTAGCCCAACCCTTGGGGGCCTGCTTCGTATGATTCATGACTCTGGCGACCTCAAGGTTCGCACGCTTGAAGGCTGTCCTCTTCGCAAACTCTAGATCGGTCCTTCTCACCTTGCTCTGGTCCAATTCGTCCCGAATCTTCACAGTGGCATGTAGGGTTCTGAACACCTTTGCAGTCAGATCCGAATCTACTTCACCTAGGAACTTGTTGACGTGAGTGCTTCGGACATCAGGAAATATCAGGGCAATCTTCTTGGGGTCTGCAGAAGTCTTTGGGCTCGCTCTGGCCTTGAAGGACTCGACCTTCTCAGCTGCCCTCTCATGGAGCTCCTTGAAGACTTCGAATATGTCAGGAGGCAGATCCAGCTCCTTATGCCATGGGACGCTGTCCTTCCCCAGGAAATCGAAGACCACAGAGTCCTTCTTGAGAGTGAGATGTTCAACCCTGAGCGTGGTCGCACCGACCGTGTCTGCCTCATCGGGGTCCTTCTCATCACCGACCCGCAAGCTGAGTCTGTCTATCAAGTAACAAGCTACGGCTATCTCTCTTCGCTTAGCGTCTGTCGAATGAAGGCCCTCCATGATATGGGAACGAATCTGTTCCGTCTTCGCCTCCATTCTGAGAGCCTTGTCAAACTTAGCCTCCTCCCGCTCCTGTTTGATTGGCGTGGAGTCGTGCAGCCAGATGTACTTCTCTTTCCGCGTTAGCTTGTCAATCCACTTTGCAATCCACATGCAGTCTGGTGCCCATACTATCTTCTTCCAAGTCCCCTCCGGTCGGACCGCACCGGGATCGAGATTCAATGTGATGCCTTTCTCAGATGCCCCTTGCTTCCATCTACCCCTGAGAGGATGCTGGCCGCGTCCCATGAATATCCCGGAGGGTTCGGTCTGGTAGTTTGCCAGTTCCATCCTTTGACCGTCAACAGCGGCATAGCCATAGCGCTCCTTGAGTTGTTCCCTCTCTACCTTTCTACGTTCTAGGTCAGCCTTCTTCTCTTCTCTTGTCATAGTCGCCTTTCTCTTGCGCTCGGCCTCGATGAACGCGGTCACTTGGATGAGGTCTATCTCCCTGGCGTCATCAAGCCGGAGAGGCGGGCTGACCCCTAGCTGTTTACTGAAGTCCTTTGAGAAGTTGCTCTTGAACACTGAGTCATCTACGTATGGAGTGCCAATCTTCCTCACCCAAGCGACGGCCATCTCTTCTTGGAGCCTGTCAAGTACAATGTCCTTGCCGCGGACACGAACAGTCAGATTGTTGGGATCTGGCGGTCTAAGTGTATAGATGCCATTGTGTCGTAGCGAGTCCATGCAAAGTCCTCATCATCAGAGCTTGGAGCATGAGAAGCCTCTAGGGGAGCACTTCCTCGTTGACTAGAGGCGCCGTCAGATGGTGATAAACAAAAGGATTGTGTAGACATGAGATTGGATAACAAATGGAAACACAAGAAGTGTGGTGCGCCTGCCGGGAATCGAACCCGGGCCCCAAGCTTGGAGGGCTTGAATCATACCATTAGACAACAGGCGCGTGCTTTCGGCAACGGTGCCTGTGGCGTTGTTTTAAACGCATCGCTACTTGCGGCGACCAGACCCTGAATGAGCGTACTGGAGTCTGTTCACAAACGCTTGGATGCCTCGCTCATTCGTCACGGACTGTCACTCCTACAATGCGTTTCTGTGATACCCCAATCCTCCAAGAGTAGGTCCAGAGTATCTCTGCACAGACATGCCAAGCCATCATCACCTCTTTGTCGAGGCTAATGTGATTCGTGAACAACCCCGGTGTGGACCCCTTGAATTCGCCGTGTGGAAACGCACCGACGCCGACGACGACTGGCACACTTGGGACTGCGGGCAGAAGAGCTCCAAGAGCATCAATTGTGGTAGCAGTTCCATTCTCGGTGGCGAGAATCGACAGCGCGTCCGCCCTTCCCTGAGCCAACTCAGTCACGAGCTCTGGCAGAGTCTTCCGAATCATCCTCATGAGTGGGGGGCCATCTTGAGGGACCGAGCCTGATACGAGCAGTTGTTCTACTAGCCCGACGAACCTATCATAGTTGCGCGGCAGACGTACCTCTGGCTTTACCTCAATGATGCGACCGTCACGAAGATGCATATGGATTGTCAGCAGACCAGCCTTGCACAGGGGAGACTCAAGCATGGCCATCAGACTGATGAAGACGATATCCGGACGACCCCGTTGTTCAGCCTCGATGAGACGTGTCATCGACCGACCGTGGTGAGTCTGGTCAAGCAGGACCTCTTGTGGCCGTTTCTTGCGCATTGCGGCGTATCTCTGTATCTCCTTCAGACCAGCGATCTCCGAAGGGACTAGCTCGAGTGCAGACTCCAGCAGCAGCATATGCAACATTCTAGGAACCCCACCGTAGCACCGCCGTGAACGATTTAAGCAGTATGACCCCTTCTATGGGCGTGGTCAGAAAGGCGGCTCCAAAGGCAGAGGCCCGAAGGCTAGCACAGGAAAGGATCGACATGCTTTGGGAGGCGTCACTGAGTGCTGCTACGACCAAGCCTGATCGGGCGCGTCGCTGGATGTGTATTGCGAGAGCTGTCGCGCGAAGGACTCGGATTAAGATTCCGCGCTACATGACAAAACGAGTCTGCAAGGGGTGCGGTGCTGTCCTTGTGCCAGGGCAGAACTGCAGGGTCCGCTTGCGTCACAACAGGTCGACCCACCTGTCAGTGACGTGCTTGGAGTGCGGGACAGTCAAGCGGTTTGCAGTCAGACAACAGGTTTAATGGACTCGCCACTGGTGTTCGGAGTGAATCAAGATGACAGGCAATGATCCAGACCCGGTAAAAGTGGGAATAGCATGGCAGGAAGCGGCTATCATGCAGGTAGGCAAGTCCGGGATCACAGAGGGAGTCGTTGGTGAAACCAAACGACTACTGAAAAAGCACCGATACATGAAGGTGAGGCTCCTGCATAGCTCCATTGGAGAAGAGGACTCCAAGCGGACTGTGTTTGAGATGCTATGTGAGCGCACGGGCTCTCGACTGATTGGGATCAGGGGTAACACGGCCGTCATATTCAAGCTCCGTTCAAAGGCGAAGGGCAAGAGCGATTGACGTCGACTGATGTGCCTGTATGACAGCCGGCAGAAGTCCGCAAGATGTGGGTTTATGGTAATGCTTTTATGGGGTCACTAAGTTGGGGTCCCAGCCTTCTGAGGTAGGCAATCCGCCTAGTCCGGGTGTGGTAGCCGTTTCCCAGATTGATGTGGTGACAGACTCATGCCCACTGCGTACGATATACCCGCGAACATCCTTATCCGTCGTCTTGCACAGGAACTCAGGTCTCGAAAGGACATCCAACCCCCTGATTGGGCCCCATTCGTCAAAACAGGGGTACACAAGGACAGGGCACCTGATGATCCAGACTGGTGGTATGTCAGATGTGCAAGTGTCCTCAGGAAGATCTACGTGAAGGGGCCAATTGGAACTCAGAGACTCAGAATCGACTACGGTGGAAGATTAGGACGCGGTGACAAGCCCCCTAGGCAGAGAAGAGGTGGAGGAGCGATAGTCAGACGCTCACTTCAACAGCTTGAGAGGGCAGGTTTCATCAGGAAACGCGGCAACAAGGGCAGAGAGATGACAGACATCGGCAGGTCATACATGGACAAGCTCTCAGGTTCTCTGAAGGGTGAACTGACAAAAGCGATTCCAGGTCTTGAGAAGTATTAGTCAAGGACTGATATCGATGAGTGATGATGAGGAACTCGATGTAATCCGCCAGAGGAAACTCGCCGCTATGAGGGATCAGGCGGTCCAAGAGCGGATTCAAGAGCAGCAGATGGAAGAGGCTGAGGCCAGAAAGGATGCCATCCTGCGCCAGATTCTCACTCCGGAAGCCCGATCACGGCTGGCCAATATCAAGATGGTCAAACCCCAGTTCGCGCAGCAGATTGAGATGCAGCTAATCCAGCTTGCAGGTTCTGGAAAACTCAAAGGGCAAGTGACAGATGAACAGCTCAGGATGCTGCTTCAGCAGATCCAAGGGCGTGAAAGAGAGAGAAAAGTCACGTTCAGGTAGGACTGCTGCATGAGGTGAATTGCATGGCAAGAAACAAGCCACTCGGAAAGAAGCTCAGGCTGGCAAAGGAATTGAGTAGCAACAGCAGTGTGCCAACTTGGGTAGTGATGAAGACAGGTGGAAAGGTCAGAAGGACACCAGCGCAGCGACACTGGCGTGACGCAAAGATTAAGGCCTAGTCAGGTGAGCATTGATGACTGAACAAGAGAAGACAGAGCAAGAAGCCTCAGAGGAAATCGTAGAGGCCAAGACGGGAGAAGCGGCACCATCCGTTGAGAAAGTGGAGAAGAAAACCGCAGCACCGGCTGAGGCAGCGCCCGAGGAGGAGATTGTTGATGAGAGAATCTACACTGTTCCTTTTCGAAGAGTCTTCTGGACTGGCAACCGCCGCAAGAGAGCAAACAGAGCTGTCAGAACCCTGAAGGGGTTCGTCAGCAGGCACATGAAGCCAGAGCAGGTGCTGATACAGCCCGAGGTCAATGAACGGCTATGGGCCCATGGCATTCAGAACCCTCCTAGAAAGCTGAGAATCAGGGCGACAAAGAACTCTGATAATCTAGTGCGAGTGTACCTTGCGGAGGGATAGCCCTCTGTGATCGCCCGTACAGACTTTGAGGGCGATTCGAATGTCGGGGCCTTTGGAATCGCCACTGACAGGTTCGTGTTCACTTCCATGAACATGTCAGAGAAGTCGCTCCAGACAATCGAACGTGCCTTCAATTTGCCGTTGGTACAGTCGACAGTGGCAACGCTTGATGTTGTGGGAATAATGTCGGTCGCAAACTCTAATGGCCTCCTAGTGCCATACACCGTGAACGATGACGAGCTACTCCGACTCAAACGGTTCGAGGATGTCAGGATTGACTGGCTCGACAGCAAGATGACAGCATTGGGCAACATAATCATCGTAAACGACAATGGGGCGATTTGTCATCCAGACTTCGATGCCAAAGCGCGGCAGAAGATATCTGACACGTTGGGAGTGGAGGTCGTACCGGGGACCGTTGCACGGCTGCCCATCGTTGGGGCAAACACTGTTGCAACCAGCAGAGGCGCTGTTGTCCACCCTCTGGCCACGAGCGAGGAAATCGAGCAGATAGCACAGTTGTTAAAAGTAGAAGTGGAAGTCGGCACTGTCAACAGAGGCAGCCCATATACTAGACTCGGGGTATTGGCCAACCGAGATGGGATGATAGCCGGAACTGACACCACGGGTGTCGAACTGGCGCACATCAGCCAAGTACTTGGATTTGTGTAGTGAGGTGTTCGTCGATGGACACAAAGGTCTGGTTAGTCACTGGAGTGTACAAGAAGAATAGACGAGTATTCAGCTTCCACAAGGAGATGATAGCTCTGAAGGAGTCCCATGTGAGGGAGAGGATCCTGTCGGACCTCGGGAGCCGACACCATCTCAAGAGGAGAGAGATACAGATATCTGAGATCAAGGAGATCAAACCCAATGAGGTTGTGAGCCTAGACCTCAGAAGACGCCTTGGCGTGGAGAGCGGCCAGTGATGACCGAGGACCAGCAGAAACTCTTGCAGAAACTGTATGCCCAACAGAAAGCCACCGAGTCGGGCATAGAGATCATTCAGGAACGTATGGAACTGGTCCAAGCGAGCCTGAACAGCCATAGGAGAGGTCTGGGAGTCCTCCAAGGGTTTGAGGGAAAGAAGGAGGGCGAGAAGATGCTGATTAATGTGGGCGGCAACATATTCATTGACGTACAACTTGCAAACCCAGACAGAGTCGCGAGAGACATCGGCAGTGGCGTGAGAATAGTACAGAATCTCGAAGACGCCAAGAAGAGTGTCGAAGAAACCACTGCATCTCTCGAACAACACTATGCGCAGCTCGCTCAACAGCATGAAGCCATATCCAATCAGGCGGCTGATGTCGGCAGGCGTCTTGGTGACCTAGTGAAGCAGATGCAGGGTTAGGGGGAGCAGACGATTGTTTGAGAGGCTCCATGGGGCCCTAGATACTGCAGTGACCAAGACAGTGACAAAGGAGTTGAGTGAGAAGAACCTCTCTGAAGCAGTGTGGCAACTCCAGCTTGTCCTGATTCAAAATGATGTCGCAGTGGAGGCTGCCGAACACATCTGCGAACTCACAAAGAAGAAACTGATCGGAACAAGAGCGGGTCGCCTTGAGAGCGTCAGCAAACGATTCAGGAACGCTATCTACGAGTCAATCCTTGAGATACTCACGCCAGAACACCCACTGGACCCCCTTCAGTTTGCCTCAGAGAGAAGGAGTAGGGGTGAACCCACGACAATCATGTTTGTCGGGGTGAATGGAACAGGAAAGACTACGACCTTGGCCAAGGTGGCACACCTCTTCAAGAAGAACGGGTTTTCTGTCGTGATAGCGGCCAGTGACACGTTCCGTGCAGGCAGCATAGAACAGATAGAGCTGCATGCGCAAAAGCTTGGAGTGAAGATCATCAAACAGGACTATGGTGCTGATGCGGCAGCCATCGCGTTTGACGCAGTAGCCCACGCAAAGGCCAAACACATTGACATTGTACTTGTAGACACAGCCGGGAGGATGCAGAGCAACAAGAACTTGCTCGCCGAGATGGCTAAGATTGCCAGGGTCGCAGAGCCAGACCTCAAGCTGTTTGTCGGGGATGCTCTTGCAGGCAATGATGCCCTATCACAGGCCAAGGAGTTCAATGACACAATCGGCATCGATGGAGCGATACTCACGAAAATCGACGCGGATCCATCAGGCGGAGCGGCCCTCTCTATTGCCTATGTGACGGGTCGACCAGTGGTCTACGTGGGCACAGGACAAGGCTATGATGACCTGCAACGCTTCGACCCCCAGTGGTTTGCTCGAAGGCTTCTCGGAGAAGCTTGACCAGTGGGCAGTTTTATTACATGGTGCCTACGAAGCCGCTCTAGACATCTTTCTCAAAGGTGAAGAGGATGAGTCTGAAAGGCCGGGACTTCATTGACCTTGCTGATTTCCAGAGGCAGGAACTCAGGACAATACTGGACACGGCGAACGATCTCAAGCGGAAGCGGAAACGCGGAAAGCCGCACGAGCTGCTCAAGGGAAAATCGCTTGCCATGATATTCATGAAGTCATCCACACGCACGAGAGTTTCCTTCGAGGTGGGGATGGCACAACTGGGTGGTCATGCACTCTACCTCGAGCAGAGTGGAATGCAACTGGCCCGTGGAGAAACTATTGCTGATACGGCCAAAGTGCTATGCAGATACTGTGATGTGATCATGGCGCGGGTGTTCGCACACAGTGACCTGATTGACTTGGCAAAGTACTCCTCAGTGCCTGTAATCAACGGTCTCTCCGACACATCGCATCCATGTCAGATCATGGCTGACATGATGACTATTGAAGAACACAAGGGAAAGCTCAAGGGACTCAAGATAGCTTACGTCGGCGACTCGAACAACGTGAGCAACTCCATCATGGATGGGTGCACCATAATGGGAATGGACGTCACCATTGGCTCACCAAAAGGATACACTCCAACTGCAGAAGTCCTGAAGAGGACCACTGAGCTTAGTCAGAGGTATGGAACGACACTTGAGGTCAAGAATAGTCCCCTCAAGGCAGTTGAAGGGGCCGATGTGATATACACTGACACTTTCTTCAGCATGGGACAGGAGAGAACGAAGGAGAAAGAGGCCGCTCTCATGCCCTTCCAGGTGAACAAGACACTTGTCGATGCTGCCAAACGCGATGTGATTGTCATGCACTGCTTGCCAGCGCATCGCGACGAGGAGATTGCCAGTGAAACCATGGACGGCCCACACTCAGTAGTGTTTGACCAAGCTGAGAACCGTCTACACGCACAGAAGGCTATACTTGCTCTCATCGTCTGAGAGGCGTGGAAATTGTCCCTCGAAGTAGTTGCCATAGGCGGAGTCAATATTGATTTGATCCTCAGGGTCGATAAGATCCCGGCCCAGGGCGAACACATCATCTGTCAGCAAGGCCATCTCTCGTTTGGAGGCTCTGCCGCGAACTTTGCCACGCAGTCAGCGCGCCTAGGGGTCAAGACAGGTCTCATCGGCTGCATAGGTAACGACATCCACGGCCAGACATACCTGAGAGAGCTCTCCCGGGTTGGCGTCGATACTCATTCGGTAGCTGTTCTTGAGAACCAGCCAACAGGCATCTTTGTCATCGCAACGGACTCTCAAGACCACAGGGTTGTCATGGTGGAGCCGGGTGCGAACAGGTTCCTAGAGAAACACCTACTCGATGAAGAGTATGTCAGTAGAGCGAGGACAGTGCATGTGGCTGGAGGCTTTCCCATGACCACGGATAGAGCCATAGAGATAGCCACTACTGAGGGGATGATTCTCTCCCTCGACCCCGGTAAGGCGGCCGAGTCGCTCAACTATCCTGCTGTGCTACGTTCTGTCGACCTGCTGTTCGTGAATGAGCAAGAACTTCAGCACTACTTCGGAGTCGAGCCCTCAGAGAGCGCCCTGAGAGGGTTTGCAAAGTCGATTCCAGGCATCGTTATTGTGAAAAGAGGAAAGGATGGGGCTATCGCCACGGACGGGTTCGAGTTTTGTTCGTCACAAGCTTTTGACGTCCCGGTTGTGGACACAACTGGCGCAGGCGATGCATTCGCAGCAGGTTTTGTGACAGCGTGGACTAGGTCTGAGAAGATAGAACAGGCACTCCACATGGCTAATGCAACGGCAGCGCTGAAAATCACGAAACAAGGGGCACAGGGTGGACAGCCGACATTGGATGAAGCGTTTCGGCTGCTCAACAAGAACGGAATATCAATTGACCCTGTGTTAAAGACCTTCAGGACGGACAGGCAGAGAAGAGGCGGACAGAAACGGTAGCACCCGAGTAATACCGGGGGAGTATTCCACTTTTTCTTCATGCGATACCTGAGTATTAGTAGAAGCCAGAAGGTGTTTGAGAGTTGCATCCATTGCTAGAGGAAGCACTGAGCGGATCCAGTTCAAGACGCGACACGCAGCCGAAGACATCCAAGCGGGTCACAAAAGGCGCCATTACGGATGATGAACTAGCCGCCATTCTAGAGTCTGTGACGGCTAAGATACTCGTTGTGGGCATTGGGGGGGCGGGAAACAATGCCATAACACGCCTGATGGAAGTCGGCGTCGAAGGGGCAGAAACCCTTGCAATCAATACAGATGCCCAAGACCTGTACTACTGCAATTCACATCACAAGCTGTTGCTTGGCAGAGAAACCTGTGGAGGTCTTGGAGCAGGCAACAATCCGGATGTCGGTGAGAAGGCAGCTCTCGAAACCTATGACCAGATCAAGGATTCTGTGAAAGCAGACCTTGTGTTCATAACGGCCGGCATGGGTGGTGGGACTGGCACCGGCGCCGCCGCGCATGTTGCCAGAGCCGCTAAAGAGAATGGAGCACTGACGGTGGCAATAGTCTGTCTACCCTTCGAAGTGGAGGGCACAACCAGAAAGAAGAATGCCATGAGGGGTCTCAGGGCGCTGATGGAGCATGTGGACACTCTGATAGCGATTCCGAATGAGAAGCTTCTGGAGATTGCTCCAGACCTCTCTCTACCTGAAGCCTTCATGGTCGCTGACGAAGTGCTGGTGCGTGCGGTCAAGGGCATTGCTGAACTCATATCGCGGCCGGGTCTCGTCAACTTAGATTTCGCCGATGTACGTACTACTATGAAGAACGGTGGTGTGTCGATAATCGCTTTGGGAGAGGGTCAAGGCGAGAATAGAGCGGAAGAAGCTGTTAACAACGCGCTACGGAACCCACTCATCGATATCTCAATAGAGAACGCACACAACGTGCTCATCAACATCAGCGGTAGTACTGATCTCCAGCTGAGAGAGGCAAAGCGGGTTGTAGAGCTTGTGACTGAACAGGTAAACCCAGGTGCCGAGATCATCTATGGAGCGATAATCATGCCGGAACTTGAGGACAGAATCAGGGTGACAATAATCGCCTCGGGTGTGAACTCACCATACATATTCGACTCCGACTCAACACGAGGCACGTCCCTCGCAGATGACCTGAAGAGAGACCTCGGACTCTCACGACTTGGCTAGTGTGTGGTTGGGCACTCAGCAAGGGTTAAAAGAGCACCACCGGTGAGTGCTACTGTTTCCGGTGATACAGAGCACCCTAGGATGTGCGACAGCAATGGGTGTTGGAGAATTCCTCAGAGATAGCAGGCGTATCTTGAGACTTGCCACGAAACCAACAAGAGGTGAGATCTGGTCAAGTACAAAGATCAGTTTGCTCGCAATGGTACTTGTTGGACTACTCAGCTTCATAGTGCAGGTCCTGATGACAACCCTGACATCGGGGTGGGCCGGACAGTAGAGGGCAGTCCCGACCAAGACCAGCAACGGAGGGTTCCACTTGCAGGCGAAGACCAGCATCTATGCCATAAGAACAACGATAAGCCAAGAGAGATCAGTCGCAGACCTGATTACGACTGCTGTTACGGGAGAAACCGATTTGTGGGAGTGCCCATTCTGTGGTGAGCAGTTCTCGTCGGAAGAGAGCACTGCCAAGCACATGAAAGAATGCAAGAAGGCAGGCAAGAAGAAAGGCGAGCCAAAGCTGGTGTCGAAGAATCAGCTTCTGGGCCGGGTCATGGCGATACTCGTCCCGGAAACTCTCCGCGGCTATGTGTTTCTCGAAACCACTGAATTCCGGGATGTCGAGATTGCCATTTCTGGTGTACCACATGTGCGGGGCCGTGTAAGTGGAAAGGTGAGTCTGGAAGAAATCGACAAATTCCTTGCCCCACCGCCTGCGGCCGAAGGCATATCGATAGGTGATGTTGTCGAGATCATATCGGGTCCATTCAAGGGTGAGAGAGCCAGAGTGTCAAGAGTGGACACTTCCAAGGAGGAACTCATACTCGAACTGCTTGACAGCCCACACACCATCCCCTTGCGAGTTCATGCCGATTTCGCCAAGATTGTGGAGAAGGGGAAGGCTGCCGAGAAGAAAGAGGAGCAGAAGAGGGAGGAAGCTAAAACTCCGGGCACTGAGGAGGAAGAGGACTCATTCTGGTCTCATTGAGAGCCTGGCCATCATCGACTGCTGTTCCGTGTACTCGGCTGCTTTGACTTGGGGCTTGGTCGCAAGCCTTAAAAATGGACTATTGGGTCCAGAGCCTTACTCCTTAATCGGACACAGACGCATTGACGTCGTGTCAGGGGTGATAACAGATGACTGAGAATGCAGTAGACCTTGCTGGATATCCTTCTTCTTGTGTCTGGCGGGTCGACCTTGCTGACGCGTCATTGATGCATCAGTTGCACTGCATCAGGAGTTGTGATATATTTGAGTGAACAGAAGACCAAAGTGTCCACTATGGTCGAGGGCGGTAAGGCCTCGGGAGGACCACCAATCGGACCAGCCCTAGGACCAACTGGTGTGAACGTGTTTCAGGTAGTTCAGAAGATTAACGAAGTCACACAGCCCTTTGCAGGGCTGAAGGTACCTGTGACAATAATCGTTGATACGGTCACCAAAACCTTTGAGGTGCAGGTGGGTATCCCTCCAACAAGCGCCCTGATTCTCAAGGAAATAGGCGCTCCGAAGGGGTCTGCAACACCGAAGACTCAGATTGTTGGCAATCTCTCGATTGACCAGATCAAGTCCATTGCCAAAATGAAGGCCGCAGAACTGACTGCATTGACAATGAAGTCAGCTGCAATGATAATCACGGGTACATGCGTATCGATGGGTGTGACTATCGAGGGCAAGCCCGCCAAGGAGTTCCAACAAGAGATTAGAGATGGCAAGTGGGACAACCAGCTTAACGTGCCTTTCAGGGAGGGGTGAGAGATGTCATTCAGCACTGAGAAAATCGAGGCAGCTGTGGCTGAGGCTAGAGCTAAGGGCATCGAGAAGGGCGTCAAGTTCGAACAGAGCTTCGACATTGCAGTGAACTTCAGAAGAAAGGAGATGGACACCTCAAAGCCTGAGAACAGGCTGAATCAGGAGGTCACGATACCTTATGCTCTGTACCCCCCTGCCAAGGTCTGCGCATTTGGCGAAGGTGAGTTTGCAGAGAAGGCTTCTGCTGCAGGTGCCGAGCGAGTGGTTTCAAAGGACGAAATCCCAAAGATGGGTGAGGCAAAGGCCACTAAGAGGTCGCTGGCCAAGACCTATGACTTCTTCATCGCCTCGACTGACACGATGCCGCTAGTAGGCCGCTATCTCGGTCAGGCCTTGGGTACAAGGGGTAAGATGCCGAAACCATACCCTCCACAGGCAGACCTCAAGGCGGTGGTTGGTCAGTATCGTCGGACTGTGCGAGTGAGGATGAAGAACACGCCCACCTTCCACGTGAAGGTCGGTCACATCAAGATGAGTGACAAGGAGATAGCAGAGAACATAGCCGCTGTGCTCCGCTTCGTCGAGAGCAAAGGGCATGCGGGCAAGGTGAGCAGTGTGATTGTCAAGACAACGATGGGCCCGCCCGTCCAGATAAGCGAGTAAGGAGTGATAGCTGATGGCAGCATCTGAGCATGGCGTACCGCAATGGAAGAGGGACGAGGTCGATCATCTGATCTCGATGATCAAGAAGAGCAAGATGGTGGGTCTTGTTAACGTAGGTGGTGTTGGAGCCAAGCAGCTACAAGGTATCAGGGACAGCCTGCGAGGCTCTGCGGTCTTGCGAATGGCTCGCAACACCCTCATGATCAGGGCGATAGAGAGCTCAAAGGCCAAGGGCATCGATGACCTCACAGGACACGTCACTGGACCTGTTGCGTTCATCTTCAGCAATCAGGACCCGTTCTCGCTCAGCAAGTTCCTAGGCGAGAACAAGACAAAGGCCCCGGCCAAGGGAGGACAGGTGGCACCAAATGACATCTTAGTCCCCGCAATGAACACTGGCGTGGCACCGGGACCCTTCATCAGCGAACTGGCAGCATTGAAGATCCCGGCCCGTGTGAAGACTGGTGTCATATACATCACCGATGACACAGTCGTCGCTAAGAAGGGGGAGGCCATATCAAATGCACTGGCGCAGATGCTTGGGAGACTTGGTATTGAGCCAATGATGCTCGAGCTGAAGCTCGTGGCGGTATACACAGACGGCGAAGTGTTTACTTCTGACGCTTTTGAGGTCGACCTGAAGAAACTGCTCGAAGAAGTCATCCTAGGACATCAGTACGCCGTGAACCTGTCAGTCAATGTCTGCTATCCGACAGCAGATACAATCCCGATGATAATCGCAAGGGCGGACGTAGAGGCCAAGACCTTGGCCATCAATGTAGGCTTCTTCGTGCCAGAGATGGTGAGAGAGTTCTTGGTAAAGGCAGACTCAGAGGCTCTTGCTCTGGCCGCTGTGCTCTCAGGCAAGAACCCAGAGGCAGTGCCACCGGAGATTCTGGCAAGATTCCGGACTCCTGTGGCAGTTGCAGCGACCGCACCTGCTCCCAGCACCTCCAAGAAGAAGAAGCCTGAGAAAGAGGAGAAGAAGGAGGAGGAAGGAGCGCCGAGCATTGGAAGTCTGTTTGGATGAGTGAAAAACCGAGGTAATGAAGAATGGAATATGTGTACTCTGCACTACTGCTCCACAAGGCAGGCCAGGCAATCAATGAGAAGAACATGGAAGCCGTTCTCACCGCAGCAGGTGTGAAGGCTGACAAGAGCAGAGTCAAGGCTCTGCTTGCAGCTCTTGAGGGTGTGAACATTGATGAGGCTCTGAAGAGCGTTGCCATGCCTGTGGCAGCCGCAGGTGCCGCTGGGCCAGCAGCCGCAGCGGGAGCTCCTGCAGCTGCGGAGAAGAAGGAAGAGAAGAAAGAAGAGAAGAAAGAGGAAGAGTTCACTGCAGGCCTGGGGAGTCTCTTTGGCTAAGAGTGATCTCCATGTCCTCGCATTCCCTCTAGTATCATCTGGGACAGGCAGGCCGCGAGCCTGTCTGTCCAAGTCTGTCTTTTGCATTCCTCACATTCGCATAATCAGAGAGAATCGATGACAACGCCTATATTCACGGCGCAGGTTCCAGAAGGCTCGGACCAATCAAGCTGTGAGGACTGTTAGAGGAGCTAGTAGTTTCACACGATTTCTGTTGACTCAAACTGACCCGCCGGGTGCTAAGGCAGGAACTCAGGACCAAGTATCTCGCGCCCCATGAAGGCTATAGAGATGGCATAGGTTCCAGACGTACTCAAGAGATGGCAAGCCTTGAAGATAGTGTTCCATCCTCGCATGAGAGAGCCTTACGACAACACGCCTGCGGGAGCGCCGGGGAGACTCAACACGGCAATCGAGGCTTTCCACAACAATCCCGACTACGACCTGATTCTGCCAGACATTGCGCCTGAGGAGGACCTGCTGCGCGCACACGACCGATGCGTATTGGAGAGAGTGAAGGAGGACTCCTCTTCGAACACCAGACGGGTCTACGAGATGGCCGCACTAGCGGCAGGCGGTGCCATCCTCACGGCCAGATTCGCCGCAATGGGGGAGCCGGCATTTGGGCTGATTCGACCGCCAGGCCACCACGCCTCCGCCCGCAGCTACTGGGGATTCTGTTACTTCAACAACATGGCTGTAGCCCTTCTGCACCTACGCTCGAAACACGTCATCAAGTCCGCTTTCATACTGGACTTCGACCTGCACGTTGGGGACGGCACTATCGACATTCTCGGCCGCGAAGAAGACTTCCACATCCATAACCCACATGCGCATGGAGATAGCAATTACTTGGCAGATGTCAAGAATGCACTGGACAGCTGCCCCAGTGTGGACATGATCGCCGCATCGGCGGGATTCGACGAGTACGAGCATTGTTGGGGACAGAACCTGTCCACGGAGGCATTCCGAAAGATAGGTCGGTTGATGTACGATTTCGCACAGAGTCAGTGCGATGGACGACGTTTCGGACTGCTTGAGGGAGGTTATAACCATCAGGACCTAGGAAAGAATGTGTTGGCCTTCTGTGAGGGGCTTCAAGGCAAGTAGGCGACAATTTGCCATTCAGGAGTTTATATTGAGCGCACATGATAAGCTGCCGGGATGACCGATGTTATTCTTCGAGATTCTTAGTCCACTGACCAACTTCATACAGATGATCGCAGTCTATCTTGCTGAGATCTGGGACTTCTTGATCTTCATCGGTACAGCGTCGTCTGCGATTGTCGTGCTGGCGGGGGCGATACTCTGGCATACAGATGTGAATCAGACCAGAGGAAAGACTCTCGTGTTAAGTGGCATAATCCTCGCAGTCGTCATAGAGTACTTTGTCATGTTCCCGCCAGAGTTTGTTATGAGCTAGGTGTACAACCGATTCCGTCGGGGTGAGAGACTCCGTCGTTGCCTGCTGTACACCGAAGTGTCTATAAGACGAGCCTCTCGCGAGTGTTTTTGCACCCTTCTTGTAAGAGGGGTCATGAGTGGGCCCGTTGCCCAGCCAGGACAGGGCGCTAGCCCTCTAGAGGTCTTGCCAAATCGCAGGCCTGATAAAAGCTAGATGTCGCGCGTTCAAATCGCGCCGGGCCCGCCAAAGCCTTCTCAATGCTCCATGTGTCTGCCAGTGTTCCAAGAAATGATCGAGTTCGGATGAAATGGTCCTATTCGAAAGACACGCATCTCTTGAACCAGTCTGGCAGCGACATGGAGAGACGTTCCTCGACTTGGCTCATACTGTTCCATGGACCTGCACTCTTCATCCTTGCGGCTCTCTTGGCTCCGATTCCTGGAATGACTCTCCACTGCGCCAAGCTGGCGTGGTTGGCCAAGAATGGAAAAGGAAGAACGGTCAGTGATCTTGGGCCGTGATCCACAACGAAGACATTGCATAGAGGTGGAATGTCCTGACCCATGGGCATGTGGCAAAGCAGAGGGTATGTACCGAGTTGACGCATCAGGTGTAGGTTTCCTTCACGCCCCTCGACGTAGGTTGAACGAACCACCGTTCCATACGGGGCCACTCTCTTGATCATCACTTGGTCAATCTGTTGCCTAATCTCTTCCTTGTGTCGGATGAACTCGTTATGTTTCAGTCCGCCTTTCTCATCCGTGACTATCCGCGTACCCGGGAACCTGACAACCTGTCTTATGTTGATTCGCCTGACGATCAGTCCTTGGTCCAGCACCTCCTTCAGGAAGTCCATGTTGTACTGCATGGTCCTTCGGCTCTCGCCCGGTAAGCCGTATAGAAGGTTGATGCCCGGGAGCAGGTGTGGCAACTCCCATGGCGGTCTCTGACCCCCAACTTCGTTTAGAATCCTTATCGCCATCATGGCCTCTTCTGCGGTCACCTTGAGATTGTTACGTTTCTTCACCTCAGGGTCTAGCGATTCCAGTCCGAAGGCGGCTACATCACCCAGGGTGTGGTGCTTCATGATTGCTCGGGTCACAGCTTTGCTCTCTTCTGGATGCCTTGCGATTGTGCCCGGGTTGACATTGTCTATGTGCAGGACTTCAAGATCTGGCGCGGCCTTCCGTATCTTGGAGAAGAGTAACTCAATGATATGCGGTGCAGGCGTTGGAAACTCAGTTTCGCCCATCTCCTCTGATCCATAAGTGAACAAGTCTGCCTGTCGTCCGATACGGAAGGCCCTGACTCCATGCTCATAAAGCGCCCCGACTTCTCTCGCTATGCCATCGGGCTCCCGTTGTGCAGGGGGACCATAAAGGGGTTCAACACAGAAGGAACAGCCACCAGTGATGTATCGAGGACAGCCTCGGTAGGTCTCGATTTCACATATCAGGTGCTTCTCTGAATAACCAGGATGCTGATTGACAATGGCACTCCCTCTGAGCGCATACTCTTCAATCTCCTGAGGTCCTGCCCTGACCTGATTGAGATTGACAGACGAAAAGTCCCAGCTGCTTTGGGCGAGACCTGCAATCACCACTTCTGCATCCCCCCGAACGATGTAGTCGAAGGGAGGGGAGAGAACGTCGGAACTCAGTGCAAGCCTGCCGCCGCCAAGTCCACACCCGAAACGTGCCCATGGGCCGACTAGAAGCTTTGGCACATCAGCAAGAGCATTTGTTGAGAAGAACTCCTTAGCCTCCCTGACAGAGATTGGAGTACCGCCCAAGTACTTTCCTGGCACAATCATGCCCGCAATAAGCATCAGTGCGTGTGCACGCATCCAGACAGACCGGGCAGCATCAACATCGGCTCTGACTTGGTCGATTGTTTCGTAGATCACATCTGCATGAGGATCGTGTGTCCAAATGGCTCCAGCAATGTATCGAGGATATGGACTGATGTAAGGCGGGACTCCGAGGCAAGTCGGTTCATCCACATATCCATCCACAATGACAATGCGGACCAGCTAACTCCACTCCTTGAAGTCATCATAGCCTACCGGGGGTATGACAACAGGTCCCTCAGGACTCTCCCACAAGACGCCATTGCCCTCGTGCGCATGACCAATGGGAATTAGCTCGGCCCGGCTCTGATGTGCTATGGACACAGCTTTGTCCCACTTGTCTGCGGGGACCGTGAGAACGAGCGAGAACTCCTCACCTCCTCTCGCCACCACATCGAGAAGATTGAAGCCGTGTGATTCTGCGAACTCGGCAACACCTTCTGCCACGGGAAGCCGGTCGATACTGAATGCAAGATTGCTCTGCGACGCTATGGTGTTGAGCGTGATTGCCAGACCATCGCTACTGTCCATGGTCGCTGTGACGGCCTGCGCATGAGCAAGCGCTGGAACTAGACGCAAGTTGATCTCCGGCCTGTAGACTGCAGTCAGAGCTCGACTCCTTAGTGTGTCTGAGGAACTCAACCCGTCGAGAAGTATTCTGAAAGCGACCGACGTCAGTCCGAACACACCTGTCACAGCAACGATGTCACCTCTCCTTGCGCCTGTTCTAGCCACGATTTGATCTCCTACTGCAGTACCGAGCATGACAGCCGTGAGTACTGTTTCACATGAGGTCCCCATGTCGCCGCCTATGAAGCGGGCTCCATTCATCGTGCAGTACTGGGAATAACCTCTGATCATCTCTCGGACTGAGTTCGCCTCTTGGTCCTTTGGCACACAGAGCGACAACATGCTGGCAATGGGCGCCGCCCCTTTAGCGGCCAAATCGCTCATTGCCATGACTGCAGTCTTTCTGCCCGCTTGAGCCTCCGTCATGCCGGGCAGCCAGTCGGAACCACTGTTGAAAGTGTCAACCTTGACTATCATGTGGGTACTATCGGCGAGCGGGATGTCGGAAGCATCATCATCAAAGCCTAGCCGCGCACCTGGTACTTGTCCCACCATACTCTGTATGCTTGCTAGAAAAGCGCGTTCGCCAATGTCACGAATAGTCATGAATGCGACCTCCATCGTTCACTGTTCACAACAATGATAAACCTTTTAGCGCCCCGAGGGGGGTTGCCCTCCAGCCGGGCCTCGGTGGCTTAGAGGCTATAGCATCCGCCTCGTAAGCCCTGTGAGTTGTTCACTCATAGGCCTCGAAAGCGGAGGGTCGCGGGTTCAAATCCCGCCCGAGGCTCCATCTCAATCTGTAAATGCCAACAGCTCGTTGAGTGAATACAGTTTCATACAACACAGGAATCCGTCCTTGTTCATCTTGGCTCCGACTTATGGTGGCCGGACTTGTGAGAGAGCATCGTGATAGTCCACCACCGCTGCAGAATAGCATGGCACACATACCCGGATGATTCTAGCAGAGCGACATAAGATTCCAAGGGGAACGCCGATACAGGACGACTCGCGAGGGTCCACCCTATTACCATTCTGACCAGAAACGAAAACACGCGGAGGTTCTGACAAGAGCCCTCCTCAGACTAATAGACCTTGATGACCAGTTCATAGGAATCCTTATCATTAGTTTGCACAGGAGTTGCGAGGAAACTGCGGAGGTTGCCAAGCTAGGTCAAAGGCGCAGGCCTGAGGCGCCTGTCTCGTAGGGGTTCGCTTCTAGCTCTTGCTTGAGCGCCCGAATCGAGGGTTCAAATCCCTCCCTCCGCACCATCATGCTTCTTGAAACAGGCCTGTTGTTCCATGCAAGAGAGCAACCTATAAGGAAATCTAGGGCTCGACAGAGGCGAAACCACAGGGGTTCTCAAAGATGGCCATTCCAAGAATAGGGATAATCGGTGCTGGCAACATGGGGCAAATACACGCGAGAATACTCGGCAATATGCGTGCATTGGCCGCTCTGGCAGACACCGACTTCGAGAAAGCACAGAAGGTCGCTGCCACCTACGGTGTGAAGGCATATAGCAGCTTCGAATCGATGATTGGAGAAACCCCATTGGACGGGGTTGTCATATCAACGCCAACATCCACACACGCTGGTATTGCAGAGAAGATTGCCAAGAGCTATGACAAGATCAAGGGAATCTTGATAGAGAAACCGTTGGCCAGCACGCTCGAGGATGCGAATAGGGTTGCTGGCGTACTCCGTGCAAAGAAGATAGTCACCATCGTGTCCCACTCCGAGATCTACAACCCCGTGGTCGAGAGAGCAATCGCCCTGATAAAGGCCGGGGCCATTGGCACCCCTCGGACAGTCATTCATGACAGGAGGGGCTTCGTCCAACCGTCGAGAATCGCCTCACTCGGTGATGTCTTTGAGGACATAGGAGTCCACGACTTTGACATAATGGCAAGGATAAGCAGTGGTCGTGCAAAGCTGTATGCACAGTGCGATTCCGAGGGAGGTGTTCTCAACTCAGCCACGGTGCTCGTCAAGTTCGAAATGGGTACTCAACATGTCTTTCATCTGTCCAGACAGTATGCAGGCAGAAGGAGGGAGATGGACATCTCCGGGACGAAGGGGACTCTGGTTCTGGACCTGTTCGGTCAGATCATAAAGGTGCAGGACTTGGACCAAGAACCATCAGCAGACAACAGGACTATCAATCTGCCTGAGAGAGGTGCAACAATCAAAGTCTATGGAGAACCCGTTCAGGAGGTCATTAACGACTTCCTGAAATGCATAGACACCGGGGGGGCCCCAAGAGTCGGTCTTGATGATGGCGTTGGAGCCCTTCGTGTCGTAGAGGCGGCCAGAGCCAGTGCAAAGACAGGGAAGCTGATCGACATCATCGTTCAGGCCAGGAGCTGATGCGTGCAAGATTGTCCAACCCTTGAACAGATGCACGTACCCCCTTGGACGTGCGGAAGTATAGCTACCTCATCGCCTTCGCTCAGAACAGTGTTGGCCCCTTGGAGTGTGTCAATGTCCCTCTTGTTGAGCAACACTATCAGACTCCCACTGATTCGGTCACCCTCCATAACCTGCCGTTTCACGCTTGGGCCACCAATGGCTATCACCCTGTCGATGACATCACGTATCGTTGACTTATCTGGCACATCTATGTCAATCGACTGGCCACCAAGCACTCTTCGCAGCTGACCAAACGACTTGAACACAATTCGCAACAGATACACCTCCAATCGTTAGGGCCGCTTCTTGTGCCGGGCAATCATCTCATCAACCATCAAGTCAGCGGCTTGGACTGCTCCCTCAATCTCCTCTCTTGACGCGTTGTTCATGTGGATACCGACAGTCACAACTGTAGTGACCCGTAGGGCCTTACATGTCTTCTCGGCTGCAGAGTTTGCCACAACATAGTCACTATGCCCAGGTAGCGTCAAAGAGTTCAGACTGACAGTACTTGTTGCCCTGTAGTTACTCATTGCAGGATAGGCCACTGCGACGGCGCCAATGTGACGCTCATCGCCACCATAGATCACCACCAGTAAGTCACTCCCGACAGACTTGGCTTCCAATACGATATCGTGGCGACCGACTCTCTTCTGGATTATCATTGCTGTTCTGCTGTCTTCCTCGAAACGCTCTAATGTTTTTGGTAGGGCGTTGGTCGCATTCAGTCCCGTCTAGGTTTCGCCTTCTTCGGCTTCCCGCGCCAAGTGCATTCTCCATGACAGAGTGAGTGTCTTGGGATGGGCAGCTCTGTACTCGTCAAGACGACCACGAGCGGTGTTGTGCGGAGCGCTAGTCACCTTCTCAGGGTCCTGAAACGCCTCATCAGAAACCCGTCTTATAGCTTCGATCAGCGCGTCCAAATCCTGCTTTGACTCAGACTCAGTCGGCTCAATCATGAGCGCCTCAGGCACTATCAACGGGAAGTATACGGTTGGAGCATGAAGCCCTAGATCTAGAAGACGCTTTCCCACGTTCATAGCCGCCACTCCCGTCTTGGCCTTGAGGCCCTCTGCTGAAACAACACACTCATGCATCCGCGGAGCGTCTTGGGAGTATGGCAGACTGAAGCCCGGAATTCGACTAACGTGATACCCACAGTAGTTTGCGTTGAGGACCGCGGTTTCAGATGCCCTCTTGAGTCCTTGCCGACCCAGTGCGTATATGTATGCATAGGCCCTGAGTAGAATCCCGAAGTTGCCATAGAAGCCATGGACTTTGCCAATAGACCGAGGTAGATCATAGTCCAAGTCGAAGCTGCCGTCCTTCTTCTTAACGACTCGCGGGACCGGCAGGAACTCCGCAAGCTTCTGCTTCACACCGACTGGACCTGAACCGGGGCCGCCCCCACCGTGCGGAGTCGAGAAAGTCTTGTGGAGGTTCATGTGCACCACGTCGAACCCCATGTCACCAGGGCGAACCACACCCACAATTGCGTTGAAGTTTGCACCATCATAGTACAGTAGGCCGCCCGCGTCGTGTACTATCCCTGCAATCTCCTCTATACTCTTCTCGAACAGGCCGATTGTGTTCGGGTTTGTCAACATCAGACCGGCTGTGTGAGGGCCGGCTGCGCTCTTGAGTGCATCAATATCAACAAGCCCTTCCTTGTTGGAAGGTATCACAACCACTTCATAACCGGCCATGGCTGCTGAGGCGGGATTCGTGCCATGTGCAGCATCTGGGATCAGCATCTCGTTCCGCTGAGTACACTCTCCTGTGACACACTTATGGTACTGACGCATGATGAGCACACCAGTCAGCTCTCCATGGGCTCCCGCTGCGGGCTGTAGTGTCATTGCATCCATGCCAGTTATCTCACCCAGCCACTGCTCGAGTTCCCACATCATCTCCAATGAACCCTGTGCAGTTGACACATCCTGCAGTGGGTGCAAGGATGCAAACGCGGGTAGTGCAGCAGCCCACTCATTCACTGCGGGGTTGTATTTCATAGTGCAACTGCCCAGAGGATAGGTTCCCAAGTTGACTGCGAAGTTCATCTGGGACAAGCGTGTGAAGTGGCGTATGACTTGCAATTCCGAGATTTCAGGTAGTTTCGGCGGTTGAGTGCGTCGCATCTGCGCGGGAAGAAGAAACTCTATTGGACCTACTGTCTTCTTTATCCCATCCTCAACGGCGGGTAGCACGTGCCCTACCACTCCAGGAGTGGAACGCTCGAAGATTAATGGCTCATCCCACTTGGCTTGGTGGACTTTACTATCATCAATGGCTCGCGTTACCATTAGCGTCTACCTCCTCGTGTCACAGTTTCTCTCACTGCTTTCACAAGGTCATCTATCATGGCCTTGGTGTGGACTTCTGTCACGCTGAGTAGCATTGACTCACCAAGAGCAGGGAATTCTTTGGTCAGTGATACACCACCGTGCATATTGCGGGCCAGAAGACCATCATGCACAGCTTTGGCAGACACGCCCTTCTCGAATCGAACTACAAACTCCTTCCAGACAGCCTTGCCAATCGCCGGAGCTATTACTCCAGGTATAGTACTGAGTTCCTTTGCAGCGTAGTTCGACCTGTAGGCTATTGCTTCTCCAATCTGCTTCAGGCCAGCAGGACCCAAAAGTGATAGGTAGATGGCGGCAGTGACTGCAAGCAGGGCCTCATTCGAGCATATGTTGCTCGTTGCTTTCTCCCTTCGAATGTGTTGTTCACGCGGACTCAGAGTAAGCACAAAACCCCGTTCATAGGGCTCTGCAGTGGTCCTTGTCATGCCTACGAGCCGCCCAGGCATCTGATAGACAAGCCGTCGGTCCATTCTGCATCCGAATACTCCCAGAAGCGGACCTCCGTAGGACATGGGCGATCCAAGCTCCTGTCCCTCACCTATGACTATGTCGGCACCATAGCTGCCCGGAGGACGCATGACACCTAGCGATAGCAGGTCTACGCCGGCAACGAGGAATACGCCTGCATCGTGTACGACCTTACTGATTTTGTCAACTTGAGTTTCTATAAAACCCAGATAGCTCGGGTTTTCAACATAAACTCCCGCGATTGTGCCATCGATTTTCGATTTGAGGTCAGCCATTGACATCAGTCCGGTTGCGTGATCGTACTCCACCTTCTGTATTTCAATGCCAGCAGGCTCGGCATAGGTAGACAGTACTCTGTGGTACAATGGATTGATAGTGCCGGGCACCAAGAAGCGCGATCGTCGCGCACCAACGCGGACCGTCATCCTTGCGGCTTCTGCTAGTGCACTGGCCATGTCGTACATACTACTGTTCACCACATCAATGTTCAAGAGCTCGGCCATGAGACTCTGGTACTCAAACAGAGTCTGAAGCATTCCCTGACTTATCTCGGGCTGGTAGCTGGTATATGCCGTCACAAACTCGGAGCGCCCGGCAACCGCACGGACTGCTGCCGGAATGTAGTGCAATCCAACCCCGGATCCCAAGAAGATGCGGCCATCCTCTCTGGATTGATTCCTGCCAGCCAGTTCCTGAATCCGGCGTGTGACCTCGAGCTCACTGTGTGAATCAGGTATCTTCAGCTCGCGCTTCAGTCTGAACTTCTCAGGTATTGTAGAGAATAGCTCTTCGAGCGACTTGCGTCCAATCGATTTGAGCATCTCTTCTTCGGCTTCTTTTGTGATTGGAAGGTATGGGTGTCCGGACTCCATGAAAGTACACCGCCCTGCACTTGGTGCGACTCAATGCGCGACATGTCGGCCAAATACGTTTTTGGATTGGTCAGGGGATACCGCCTTCCAGAATTGTTTTTAAACCGTTTCAGTCGACTCAGAACAGGTCAGGGAGAGACTCTGAATGAAACGCTGGCTGATGGATATCCTAGTCTGTCCTCGGAGTGACTGCAGGAATGTACTCCATCTCGATGTGTATGATGCACACAGTGTGGAAGCAGAGGGAAAGACGGTGGAGGAAATCGACGAGGCGCTGATCACATGCCCCAAATGCGGTCGTTGGTATCCGGTCATTGAGGGTATCCCCTGTATGCTACCAGATGACTTGAGACTGGATGGACGACAGAGGAAGGAGGAGAATGCCTTTCTGGAGAGATGGAAGGAACACATCCCAGTCGACATACTCAAGAATGGGGTGCCCTTTGGCCTCAAATCCGAAACCTGATATGCCCATCAGAGTCATCATCGGACAGAAACAGCCCCGTGGTGTAGTGGTCCAGCATGGCGGGTTTTGGAACCGCATAGCTTTGAGCCTATGGGGTGAAGACCCTCGCCGACCCAGGTTCAAATCCTGGCGGGGCTACCATCATTTCTCCTTGACGCTCATCGAAGGTGGAGAGTCTGCTATCTCAACCCTGAAGAGCCTCTTGACCTGAGACAAGACCAATCGATCGCCGTTCACCAGAGCGTCTATAGAAACATAGTCACTCAGTCCCGACGTTGATACCTTCTTTTCAAGAACGGCTTGGACTTGGAACACGCCAGCCGGATTGTCCATATCAACTGTTATCTGAAGAGGCTTCTCAGTGCCATGCTCCAGTATGACATCGTTTATCGCCATGGCACTCAACGAATGGATGTCCACCTTGCCTTTCTGATATGGAATAGTGGTCCTACCCTTTGTCATATCACAGCCGTCACCCAGCTTGGTGACGCCGGCCTCGAATGTCAGACACTGGGTGTCATCATCGTGTGCATATATCCCGTGAAGCATGAATGAGAGAATGTCTGTGGCCTTCCCGGGATCCTCATAGAGTTCCGAGAGCTTCTCTTCTAGAATCACACTAGCAAGAGGAACTGCGGCTTGGGGATGCTCATTGCGGTGAACAACCATGCCTATATCATGTAGATAGGTAGATGCCAAGACGACCATGCGTGCATCGTCCGTGTCACCTATCCCCTCTGCAACAACGTTAGGACGGAATGTCTGATCAAGAATGTCAAAAGCCGTGAGCGCATTCCACGTGGCCACCTCAGCATGAACCGGGCCATGGTCAGTGTATCCCAACCGGGATACTGCCATACGGTTGGCACTACGAAGATAAGACTGGACCTTCGGGGACCGGCTCAGGTATTGATACATCTCTAGTGACTTGGTACCGGAACCCAATGTCTTGCGCACGCTGATCTTCTCTCTGTCAAAGGGTGTGCTTCTTGCCATAAGGGCGTCCCCCATTAGGGCATCTTTGGTCCTCTTCAGATGTGATAACACTTGCTACATGTAACTGGGAATCAGAACTCCCCAGATTCTTCTTCGATTGACAGGAGGATGCGGTCTGTGGCAGATACTGCCTTCTTGATGGCCTTGAGGTAGTCTTGGCGCGTCTTCTCAAAGGCCCCGGCGCTGATTCTCTGCTTCTTCTTCCGAATGAGAAGCTGATTGAGACCGGCCTTTGCACCAGCGATTCTCTCTTCCTGTAACTCAAGCTGTGCGACCATGTCCCGATACTTGGGACCATAGGATACAACCTCATCCTCTAGCCCAAGTAGCTCCTTGTCGATCTTTTCAAGCTGCGTCTTTATGTCGCCTTCGCGGATTGTGAATTCTCTCTTCTTCACTTTTCCTCGCTTCAGACCTGCCTCCAGCTTCTCCATGTCAAGCTCCAATGAGGTCTTCTTTGAATAGGTGCCTGCAAACCTTCTGAGAAGCTCAGGAGGCGCGCCAGCCTGCTTGGCCTCTGCAGCTATTTCCTCTGGGGTAGAGGTCGTGGCTATAGCCGCGGGCAGCTTCAGCTTCCTGTACGCCACGTAGGCGACAGCAAAGAGACCAAAGATGAGCGAGAAGCCAATAGGCCTCATCGCGACCCACAGGGAGGCGTGATAGAGTAATGTAACAGTCGGTGGGTTCTTCTCAGTTGTGTTTGTGCTCACGAATCTGAGAGTGGTATCAAAGACACCGTATAGGAGTCTGTAGCTCTTAGACACCTCCAAGACATCGACTGAAGCAGGCAGGACCACATCAACAGTATGCGTCGCGACAGTCATATCACCCAATGTACCCATGGGAATCGTCAGAAGACTCGCTCCGCCGGCCGGACTCTGGTGACTAGAGGCCAAGACCTTGTATTCTATCTGGAATGTGTAGCGAAAGCCAGGCCAGAATGACTGGACTTCCCCAAAACGCTCGTTCAGATTGACGTCCAATCGGATTGTTTGGTTCCACGGGTCGCCCTCTATGGTCTTTTGTGACTTCTGTAGTATTCCGACCTCATCATAGACCTTGATGTCTGTCGAGTACGTTGGAAACATGAACGCGAAAGTACTCTCCTTCGCAGGTCCTATGTTCTCAATCGAGATTGTTTCGTGATACGTCAACCAACCCCAGGGGTCTACGGTCACTGTGGTGACACGCGTCGCCTCTATCAGCGGTGTGTATGACTTCAGCTGGAGCGCAAACTCCTCGATCTTCATTGGTGGGAGATTGCTGGTTCTGCCCTCTGGTGATACCCCCTGACCGGTGTCGCCACTCCTAAGACCAAAGCTGAGCGATGCGTAGCTAATAACATAGGGGACGACTGGATACTTCAGGAACTTGAGTTCGTAGAGATTCGAATCGAAGTTCGTCAGAGTGTGCAATGAGTGAAGGAACATCACCATCTTCACGACGTAAGACTCTTGGAAGCCAACGGTTTCAACGAAGTGGACTCTCCAGTGCATCATGCCTCCGACTTCATCGAGTTCCACGACTCTGAGTTGCCTCGCCGAGCCGTCCTCTGCTGTCAATGAGAGGAAACTCGAAGTGAAAGGTCGCGGCAGGAACAGCTCGATAGCTCCAATCGGGGCCGAGCCATTGTTCTGGACTGTGAACTCATCTGTCACCCTTGTGCCGTGAAACAGAAGAGTGGACACGGTCCTTGTGACACTAAGCTTCATCCCCAACAACGGGACGTAAGGTCTACTGATTGTCACGTTCGTCGAGATAACGGTGGTCACGTTTGATGGGTCAGTCGCATTGAACCGGAACAAGTGTGTGCCATTCTCATACTTAGAGAGATCAAGGACAGACTCCCACAGAAAGGTCTGGAAGCTGTAGGCTAGCTTCGTCCAGTTCTCATCATCAATGCGATAGAAGACACGCCTGACGAAAGTGTTGTCGGTTGCATTGACCTCAATACGGGCCACCCATGCAATGGGTTCGTCTTGCCTAGGGCTCTTGACAGTGATTGTGGGCGCCTTATTGGGAGTCAGGCCGACTAGAAGAGGGCTCGACCAGTCGCTATGCTGAACAGGAAGGGTGTTGAAGTCCTCAGTTGCACCGAACATGAATGCGAAAGGATACCAGACATCCGTGGCGTTCAGCAGCGGAATGTCGTTAGTGTCGGTGCTGTTCATTCTGATGAAGTACTCAAGCTGCGTTGTTGTGCCATCGTCGCTGGCATTTGCAGCGAGTATCTGACTCCGATTGGCATCAGCAAGATGTTGGAAGGTGCTGATTCCATGACAATCACTGTACGTGATGCGGCTTGACCGGGCGGGGTTGTTGAAATTAGTACCAATCCGGGTGAGTGTTATGACATATTCTAAGTCCTGACCATACAGAGAATTTGTGGATGTCGTGTACCCCTCGGCGGCGGGGATTATGAAATGTCGTGTTTCCCCAATCCTCATGCCATACACTTGGCTCTTGTAGCCATCAAGAAGACTTTCGTCACGGATTGCTTTTGTAGAGGTGTCATCAGGTACATTACCCTCTTGGAGTAGCGTCCCGTTCCTCAGAAACAGTTTGTAATGCACGGTGACAGCCTCCGAACCTGTTACCCTCTGAATGGTTTCATGGGGAGTTCCCGGGGCATAGCCAAGAATCAGGTCACTGCCGTTGATGCCGTCTGTGGTGAAATCTTCAGTGTAGTTCATCCAAGCAAGACCAATCCAGCCTGATGTGCGAGCAGTGAGCCCAACGAAGAGGACAGTAGAGTTGTGCTCAAGGTAGACAGTGACCCCGCTGACCGGGTCTGTGTAGTTGTAGGAGTACTCCTTCGGATCGACTATGCCATCCGCAAGACCATAGTGGCGGTCCGCATAGGGAATAGATGCATTCGAAGCGAACCCTGCCACGGTGTATCCTTTTGAGTCATGGACCGGCGTACTCAGTCCCGGCGTCATCACCGACGGAGCTAGTACCGCCAGACTGCTCGTGAAAAGCAGCATGAAAAGAGCAAGGGGAACTATTCTTGTATGGAGCAGGCTCAAGACTTGTCACCGCAGACGAGGTTCTCAGCGACTTGTCGCCTCTGGGCTGGCCTAGTCGCAAACGATGCGGTCGAGTTTCTGGAGTCGTTAAATACGTTTCGTACATACACGAAATGTACCTTCGACATCAGAGAGAATAGCACGGCAGAGCAGTCATTATCCGAAAAGTGTAAAACCCAGCCAGAGTCAGCCCGACCCGGAAGGTTCTAGCATGCTCATGATTCTGGTTGCTATTGTAATCGCATTCGCGATCGTGATAATAGCCATGCCTAGCACTATCAGGATGCTCATCGAGAAAGGCAGAACGGGTATTGATGTCCACAAACCGGAGAAACCCGTGATACCAAAGGGGGGCGGCATCATCGTGCTCTTTGGAGTAGTGACAGCGCTGCTGATCGTCATCGGAATCACCACGCTTCAAGAGCAGAAGGTTGTTGCTCCAGCGCTCATGGCGGCGCTTGTGTCTATCCTGATGGCAGGGTTGATTGGGCTGCTTGATGACAACTTGGACTTCAGAAACAGAACAAAGATTGCCCTCCCTCTGCTCGCATCGATTCCCATGGTTGCTATGAGTGTAGGCACTCCGACCATGTCGTTGCCGCTGATAGGCACAGTGAACCTGGGTATATTGTACCCACTCGTCGTAGTACCTCTTATGACGACCTTCATAATCGATGCCACCAACATGTATGCTGGCATGAACGGTCTTGAGGCGGGATTAGCCAGTGTGAATTCCTCAGCACTGGTGGTCTATGTAATCCTGTCATCATTCTTCATACCAGGGAGCACCACACAAGCGCAGATTGACGCAGCGACTATCGCAGGCGCATTACTTGGGGCATCTGTTGCTTTCCTAGTCTTCAACAGGTATCCCGCAAGAGTGTTGTCAGGTGATGTCGGCAATCTGCCACTGGGAGCAACAATCGCCGCCGCACTCATACTCGGCAACATGGACAGGCTGGCTGCGATACTCTTCATCACTTATCTCGCGAACTTCGTGATGTACATCATATACAGAATACATGTCAAACGTTCGGGTGCGAAGTATGCAAAGTTCGCATCGCCACGTCCTGACGGAACGCTGGAAGTGGTCGGACCATACACGATGTACTGGATACTGCCGTATGTCTCCAAAAGAATGACTGAAAAGAAGAACGTCATGCTGCTTGTCCTGCTCCAAGCAGTGCTTGTCTACTCAGGCGTCCTCTTGCTTCTGTTTGCATACCCATTGGGGATTGGATGGCTCTAGTGCAGCTTGTCTGGCAGGTATGTGTCGACGACATAGTCCATGCCATACCTGCTGAAAGCCTGTTGTTCCGCCTTTCTTCGTAGCTCTCTGAAACCCCGAATGTGCTCCTGCCAAGCACTGTCCGCGTATCTCAGGTCTTGGGTCAACTCATCCAGTCTCTTGAGATCAGCATCGTTCATTTGCTCGGTCGGAAGAGAATAGTCGCTGATATCAGCAGGAGTGACTCCTATCCACTTGGCATCCGGTACAGTGAGCCCTCTGACATGAGCGGCATTTGCACTGCCAGTGATGATGACTTGGGCGATATGCATACCCCAAGGGTCACCATCTGTGAATATGTAAACCGGCAGTCCTAGCGCCTCGTGAAGACGACGCATCAGCCGACGCGTGGACCTTGGTGGTTGCCCTCCGAGCTGAACTAGGACCGCCCTGAACCGCTCCCAAGCCCGGGTTTCTATCAATCGTCCAAACATCCCACCGGACTCAACCGCCAGTACCATCTCAGCGTCAGTTCTGACAGGCTCTGCTGTCATCAGTGCAGGGCCAATTGGCAGCCCATCGGGGCTAACAGTCAGGTCCACCTCGCGCCCATCATAACCTGGCACCGTGTAGCGCATCGTCACCTGCCCATAGACCGATGAGTGCTCCTCTGGGAACACACCAAAGTCTTCTCGAGCGAGACCAGTCAGGGACTCGAGATCGGTCACAACACGGTCCGACTCGGATTGGTCTGTAAACTTCACGCCGAAAGCCTCACTTGAGTAGTACAGGTCTCTGAGCGAGCTAGTGCGAGAGGCCTTTAGCAGTTCCTTCGCGAAGTAAGCAGTCCAGAGCAGCTGCGCAAAGCTCTTGACATGTCTGATGTTGCTCGAGTCCCTTACAACTCGAGAACCACCGAGGACGAACTGACCCAGGTCTGGGTCGAAAACTATGTTCTCAGTGCTTCGATCGGGTATCTCCAGTGTGGGAAAGCTGCCTTCAATGATGCTCTGGACGACTCGTCGCCCCAGTAGCGTGAGAGCATTTCGGGGGTCAGTGACATCAGGCATCATCGTTCACCTCGAAGAGAGAAGCCACAAGATGGTCAGTGGGTGGGGGTTCTGACTCGGCTAGAGCCGCTCCGAATCCTGCCACCATTCCAAAGGACTTGGCGAACTCCCGGAGTTTCTTGATGTCGTGGGCTGAACGCGCTACTCTTTCCGCCGATTTGGCAAAAGCCCTTCCCAGCTCTCTAAAGAGAGGGAGTGCTTCTGCCTCGATCTCATGAATCGGAGCTATTGACTGCTTTCCAGCGGCCCTATAGGGCACTCGCGTAGAGCACAGATGAACAAACACCGAAACTGACCGAGGAACGGTCAGACCATATCGAGCCCAGTCAATCTTCTTCAGTAATTTCATGAAGACGTCCTCGCTCGAGTCATAGAGCAGAGGAACCCTGTTGGCAAACCTGTAGAGAGCCGGGACCTCAGACGGAGGAAATCCAGTTCCGATTGCCAAGACCCCTTCGATGATGAAGGGATTTCCGTCCCAGTCAGACGGCCCTCTTTTTGAGTATGCGCTGAACGACACTTCGAACGTGGCGCCTACTGATGCCATGAAGACCTCCCTGCCCAGTGGGCTCAGGCAGTCACCCTCGGGACGATCGAAGCCATCGAAGCTGCGGAGCGCCGCACTCAGATGGGATACCTCCTCGCGTGTAAACGATCCAACATTCTTGCGAGGGTCAAGAAACACGTACTTGAGCAGTTTCGACACCGTGCGATCTCCAATCTGCTGGAATGAGCTTGTCAGGAAGTCCTTCAGCCGCTTCTCATTGTTGTCTGCAATCATCCTTTTCAGCATCTCAACATCTGCCGCCCTAGGATGAGGCTTCGAAGCCGTGGTTCGCTTTGGCAGAGTATCAGTCCAGCGGCCGAATTCGGCCTGTGTGACTGCATTGACCCTGAGCAGTACTCTTGCATGAGGACTGGTAACACTGGTCATTCGAAGGTACTCGAGAACACGGTCTTGTGCACGCTTGAAGTCACCTTTCAGATGTACTGTGACAGAGGTACCCGGGCCGTCCCTACTGAGATCTGCTACTGTGTCTACGACGGGTATATTATGTTCTATGTCAATGAACAATCGGTATGCTTTGCCTGTAGACTGTTCTGTTTGAGTGTGTACCTCCAAAGGACAATCGGTGGTCACCTGTCCATACAAGGCAGCCATCGTGGCACCAAGACCGAAAGTCCCACGCCTCTGTCTTGCGCTGTACTTGTTGCCAAAGAGCACTTTGCCAAAGGCTTCAGCAACATGCTCGTACGGAACTCCTGTGCCGTTGTCCGAAACAGTGACCGAAACTACGTCCGATTCCTTTGTGGTAATGTCTACAGTCACGACAGGAAGACGCCCCGAGTCATCGCATGCATCGAGGCTGTTCTCAACAAGCTCTCTCACCGTCGAGTAGACTGCGAGTGTTGAGTTGCCGAAACCGGCCATCTGACGGTTCCGGTAGAAGAACTCGGCAGGAGAAATGCTTGTGAACGCATCTCCGCCAGATATCCGTTGGCTCATGCTGCTCAGACAGCAGATATGGGCGAGCCCTATTAGAGCCGGGTATTACATGGACATGCTCATCACGGTCCAGTCGTATCCCAAAGCTCGGCCCTTTGACGATTCATCTCTCTGCGCATCTTCTCAAGATACTTGTAGACCACTCCATGGGGCGCACCCTCAACTAACATAGTGAGTGCTCGTGTGGCATACTCTAGCCCGGGGTCAGTCCCAATCATGGAAACGGTCCGACCGTAGGCACAGACTTTGGTTTGAGTGATCTCCTCGACCACCCTCCTAGTCCGGCCTTTCTCTCCTATTATTCTACCTGCCACTCTCTTCAGCTGGTCTGGAGACGACCCAACACTGTCACGTAGTGAGATCACGATGAGCCTCGTATCCTCGTCGATGAGAGTCAACGCGTTCTTGGGACTGAACCCTCTTGCCATTGCGCGGACAATGTCACGAGCCTTCCAAGTGAGGACCGGGTTGGCGGTTTCGGTAGAACCTGTTATAGTGACAACTCCATCTGGAGTGACTTCTATCCGGGCGTTCGTCAACTGCTCGATTCTTCTCTTGACTCTACCGTCACGCCCGACAATCACGCCAATCCTGTCTGCCGGCACTCGGATAGTTTCGCGAAACGCCATCTCATGCTTCACCAGGGGTAACGATGTATTTCATGATGACCTTGGGGTCTTCGGTTTCTACACCCAGTTTTTGGAAGTATGCAGTGACGTTTTCAAGGTCTCGATAGAGATAGCGCTCTGCATTTTCATGATTCACGAGTACAGACTGCGATACGTCAATGAAGACAGGTCCATTCTGCCACAGGATGTTGTACTCACTTAGGTCTGCGTGCACCAAGCCAGCCTTCTTGTATGCCAAGTCAATCATCCCTATTATCTCGTCGAAAGTATCGGCCGGCGATGGGATCGTGGCATTTTTCAACAAAGGTGCGGGCACACCCTCATCAACATCACCTATGAACTCCATGACCAGCACATTGCGCTGGATGGCAATCGGCCGCGGTGCTCGCACTCCTGCCTCTTGGTAACGGTGGAGGTTCTTGTATTCCTTCATAGCCCACATAGGAATCAACGATCTGTGCCTGCGTTTGACGCTCTTGAACCGGGGATCGCCAACGATATACTCTAGCATGAAGTCAGACTCTGCCGTGGTCACCCGGTATATTTTGACAGCCACAGACTTGCCATCCGGGTCCACACCTCTGTATACATTGGCCTCCTTGCCTGTGCTGATTGCCCCGTAGAGTGCATGAAGCGTGCCACGACTGAGTAGTCGATATACAGCCTTGAGTGTTGGGGGGTCTATTACACCCTCTACAACCTTCAGCTCGTCATCATCCTTGCGCCGCTTTGTCCTCCGGCGCTCAATGTCTGACTCTATCTCCCTGTATTTTGTATCGATACGTTTCAACTCGCGGCTCAGTCCTCGCAATCCGGGCTCTGCACCATGCCACGTTAGGTTCGGATGATTGAGAAGTTACGACTTCAGAACATCTTGAGAATGCCTTTCTTCTTCAACCAGTCAAGCTCATTATCACGGTATCGCCAAATCACGTCACACTTCTGATCTGACTGGAAGTCCCACGGCACGACCAACACCGTGTCCCCAACTCGCATCCAGACACGCTTCTTCATACGACCTGGAATCCGGCCAACGCGGACTTCTCCGTCTTCACACCTGACTCTAACCCTGTCGAAGCCAAGCATCTGCACTATTACTCCAAACATCTCTCCCTCGTTCCGCTTGGGAACTCTCACCCTTATCAGTTCCTCAGACGAGGAGTCAGAGTCATGAGCTACGTCTTTGTCGTCAGACAATGTGATCATCCATTGAGCGGCCATACGGTGGGGTATCGGGGGCCTTTCTCATCGGGTGGGTCCGTTGGCATTTAAGCGTAGCGACACAAAGCCATTCAATCCATCTTTGGCAGCTCAGGCCTCGCACAGAGCTTGGTCGAGTGATTTCTGTCACATCCGCGCTAAGACATCCCCCATGACGGAAACAGCCGTCATTCCTCCCCGGCGTCGGATTCAAGGGCAGCCGACTCGGGCAAGGGGCAGAGAACACCATCAATCTCAGCCAGAAACACCTTGCTTCCAGAGCGCCACTCCGAACTCAGCGGGGTTTCCTCAACTTCTACCGTTGCGAATGTTTCTGCATCCATGAGCTGAATAGACTGCCCGTACGCTCGAGATAGAACCATGTACTCGCGTTTAACAGACTGGGGAGCCAAGAATTCCAGTGTGCGCCACTTCGAGCTCTTGTGGTTTATTGTGGACCTCCGACCATCGGTCAGGTCTTGACAGGTCACACCAGTCCGGTTGATTGATGCGACTTGGCAAGGTCTGCCTGCAATCCTCACGAAATCACCTACGACCCATCGCGGCAGTCTTAGTAGTATTGTCACACGATACTTCCCTTTTCCACTCCGCTCCTGCCCGATTAGCTTGTAGTTCTCTTTCTTTTCAGCAAGATATCTGGACTGCAACTCGTCTGCTGCAAGCCGACACATATGATCAGAGCCCATCTTGAAGTCAAAACCAAACTTCGTCCTTTTGGTCTGAGCCGCGAAGGCCTTGGAGTCCTTTCCATACTCGTTCTCAGCAATATGGGTGACGATGGAAAGAATCTCCTCTTCCTCTGTGTCAGTCACGTCACGGCCGTCCGCCCTAATCTGAAGAATGGCCTCGTGATAGCCGCCGCTCATCAAGCCGCAGGTGTCACATGCCACGTAGCTCAAACGTACCTCGACGGGATACTCTTCAGTGTGAGGCTCTAAGGACTCGTGAGACCTACCGGCGGCTTTGACCCTGATGTACACGACCCTGTCGAGCCTGTTCTCGACATCATAAGTGATTTCGATGTCATCCGTGAAACGTTCAACCTCACGCGAGAGTGAAATGTCTATGTGTCTGCGTACTAGCTCGTCTGACTCGGAGGACGAGAGCCGTACTGTCCTCCAACCACCGGGTATCTTGACGGAGCCACATCGCTTGCAGGCAATTATCTCTAGTAGGGAAGAAACCCGTATGAGAGGATGCTCCTTGTTGTAGCATTTGGCGCACAGGCCATCTAACACGGCATCCTTGCCACAGAGATAACATGGTGCCTTCAAGGCGATCGCCAGTGATTCATCATATCTTCTGCTTAAAACGTGGACGTATCATGCTGCCTGTCAGAGCTCGAACCAGCAGAGAGAAAGGCATCCGTTGTTCATGCAGACCGGCTCGACACAGAAGAACCAACCTATCAGAATTTGACCCACTGTGCATGAGGATGGCCGTCGATGTACAGCACGGCCCCCTTGTGGACAATCCCGGCCTCGATTGCGACCTTCACTGTGTTGTTTCCGATCATGTTCACTATCGTCGCTCTCTTTAGGTGCTCAAGACACTTTTCCATGTCGACGAGTTCACCCCCGTAGAACTCCTCACTCACCTTGAATCGAATCTTGCCTTGGACTAGAGTCTGGCCAAGCAGAGCCTCATCACATATGGCCACGAGGTAGTGTTCGAGTGTCTTCCGCACCCGCATGTATACGGCGACCAACCAATTACCTCCCAGGGCTAGACCGGCGAGGCGACTCACACAGCCGCTGTCGGAATCCGCATGTGGACCTCGAGTTTCTTTGATGATTGTGATTCTGAGAGCATCAGTAGTCTTCAGTACCCCTTGTAGGCTATAAAGGATTATGTGGAAAGAAGGGTATGCGCCAGCTGCGTAGAAGTTGGACAATCTTGGAAATTTTCGAGTAGGGGCTTGAATGGCTCGAACCAGACATCTCTTTGAGGCTGACTCGACACATTCCAGCCTCAAGGAGTACGACCCCAGTGCCGTTTCTGGGAGGACAAAGACTCCTGTGTCCTACTTTGTCCAACTTACAATGAACGGTTGCACCGGCAATGACGTGATCAGTAACGACATAGGTCGCCTCGCAGCGTAGAACAGCTGTCTGAGCCTACAGTGCAACAAGCATCCTATGCCACATGGCATCTAGACGGGTCTTATGGAAGTCCGTGCACCACATGCCGAACACTGAAGCCAGTATGCATTCTCGTCCTTGATCTCAGATGTGTCAGGACGGCCGCAGACAGGGCATGTGACATAGTACTCTATGTAGTGCGCCAGCACATCATCGACTGCATCAGAAGTGAACTTGCCTTGGAAGACGGCATTGCTGCCCTCGAAAGTCCCAGCCGTTGCAAGCTGTCCGGAGATGTACTTGAGGACCTCCTTTCCCGGCCGATTTACGACACCGACAATCTCATGGAAGTTCTGCCAGAGGCTTCTGTTGCCCTGAACCATAAGCTGAGCCTTGGGCACTTGAAATCGCTCGCCGGATCTCTTGAATGCATCAGCGGGGACTTGGGACCTTGCCCTCTGGAGCATCTCCTCGTAGTTGTCCATACTTGAGGGCAAGTTGCTTGCACTATTGAAGCTTCTGCTCCGGCAGTGTGCCTGCAAGGCAAGGGACTCATAATAATGGCATTGGTCACAGCTCGGTTAGAACGTAGCGCCCGGCCTTGACCTCTCTGATCTTCTCTTCCCCCTGAAGGTCAATGACCTTGAGCTGAATGTCAGTCTTTGCATGACCTCTTGCCCCAAAGAACGCGACAATGTCTTCGATTGGCACTCCATCAGGTTTCGCATTCTGCTGGATGTACTGCAGAATGTGCCTTAGCTTCAGACCCGATGATGAGTCCTCCACAGGACCTGACTCCTTCTGCACCGAGATGACCGCGCCCATCTCCTCGTCCTCAAGACCAGAACTTTCTGGAGTTGACACTCCGCTTAGAGTCATGACGCCCCTAAGACGTTCCAGTGTGTGAAGAGTCATGAGGTTTGGGTCGTTCAGTTCACGAACGATCTCAGGCGCAATGTGTATCTCTTCGTCGTACTTCCGTATCTTTCCGACAACAAGAACAAGCGAACCGGAACTAATCTTCTCGAGGGAACTGGCATCATCTCGCCAAGCCTTTACCCGAATCGTCTGAGATCCATCATCTATGGTGATACTGGAAAAGCCCTGTCCAGAGTACCTGTTGACTACCAGACCGACCAGCATCACGCGTCGCAGTTCAACACCAAAGGGAGACACCACCTTAGCCCCCTCGTCTTCGGTGTACTTGCCGTTCATTATGTCAGCGACAGACGCACGGACTGCAGTCATTCTGTCACGCATTTGTGGGTCCCTTTCCGCATCTGTTGATGCACAGGTCGGTATTTATCATTCTCGGAATCTACCATCAAGCAGACATCTATTCGGTTTCAAGACCAGACAATCATAGGAAGTCAGTCAACGCACTCTGCTCTGTTGAGCCGAGAGTTTCTTCTAGGTGTTCCTGAAGCTTCTTGATAGAACTCTGGACTCTCTCCGTACTGAAGTCATGCTCGTCGCACAGAACCCGGGTCAGCTGATCCGGATCCAATGCAGACCACTTCAGGGGCTTCAGGTCCACCGCAGGCGGGTTCAGGAAGATGCTGCGAATCTCTTGGAATGGGAAGTCAAGGGTTGTATCTGTTTGGGCAACTATGCCCTCCAGTGAACCGTGCTTCAGGACCAGTTTCAGAGCAGTCTTTTGACCTATACCCTTCACTCCGGGATTATAGTCAGTCCCCACCAAGATAGCTATGTCAATCAGCTGCTCCCTTGTTACACCCAAATACTTCAGGTTCAGGTCTAGATCTATCAGCTCCGGCTCAATGGTCTTGTATGACTTCGAACGAGCCACACGACGCCTGCCGCTAATCGAGAGGTTGCGTATCATTCGAGGGCAGTTATAGAGGAGCGAGTCATTGTCTTGACTTGCGCTGGCCCACACAAGCTCTTCCCTAGCCATCTTCGCGGCAGCAGCCTCACCCTCTGATGGCGCCTGGACGACGGGAATCCCCAACGCCGAGATCACCTTCTTGCCCTCCTCAACCATCTCTGATGTGAGCCGTGAGCTTGCCTGAGCCGCTCGCCGGGCATCTTCAGTCCTGCCCTCTTCTTTGGCTATCTCCCAAGCTTTGAATGCGGCATCCCGCTGACTCCGACGGCGCTCAATCTCATCGGCCTTGAGCACTGGAGGAGTACCGTCAAAGACATAGACAGGACGCACGCCGGCCTCAAGCAAGTTTAGGTTTCTGTAGAACAGCCCACTGAGATGACTCGTCACACGGCCTTTCTTGTCCATCAATGGAGTCCCGTCAGGTTGGCGTATGGTCGACAAGAAAGCATAGAGCGTGTTGTAGGCATCTATGGCAATCGTCCGCCCTTTCAGCTGGCCCAGCGAGATTGTTTCTGCCTTCACTATGTCGCCGAGCCTTGTTCCCAACAGGCCATCCCCAGCATCGCTCTAAGATGTCTACATCAGGCTGTCCATATATGGCTTGGCCAATGCAGGACTATACATCCAACATCGTAGGACAATCAACGACAGCTCCAGTTCGGTAGATTTATAAAAAGTCCCCCGATGGGGCCCAAAGACCAGCACCTTCTGAGATTCTTTGGTGATAGTCTTGGCCGTCATGAAAGCAATCAGATGTACTTCATGTCACAGCTCTATCTCGCCAAGAGAGAACTGCGTCAAATTTCAGTGTCCATCTTGCGGCGGATTCATAATCTGGCGCTGTGAATCATGCAGGCGTTTCTCAAACAGGTACAAGTGTCCCAGTTGTGGGTTTGACGGACCATAGATATGGGGGCTATACAGAATGGCCAGAGTAATAGTCACACTGAAAGTCATGCCAGAGGATGTCGATGTCAACATTGACAGTCTTCTCAAGCGAATCAAGAAGGCTATTCCAAAGGGGACTGATATCAGAGCCACAGAAATCATCCCAGTGGCATTCGGCCTGAAGGCGCTCAGGATGAATGTTGCAAGAGATGAGTCACTCGGAGGAACTGATGACATAGAGGCGGCCATAAGCTCTCTGAAAGGGGTTGCACAGGTCGAGGTCGAGATGGTTTCCAGAGTGTGATGGAAACAAGCATCCCTCCAAGTGAGAGTTTATATTCGGATTGCTGTCGGGGGCGAGTGAGAACGCCACATGTATGTAGGTGAGCATTTGTAGGTAGAGAAATGCTCAAGAGCGGAAACCGAAATAATGTGAAACAGGGCGTCTGACGACGTAGAAGCGGGGCGTTACGGTTTCTGAACCATGGGACTTCCAGTCTGGAGGATGCGTTTAGGCAGTGGTCGAAATCATACTCAAGGTGGCCGAAGCTGAGCACAGAGACATAGGCAGGTTCATCGTAAGAATCGACACCGTGTCTATGGAGAAGCTTGGTGTCAGGACCGGGGACATCATAGAGATTAAGGGAAAGAGAGCCACTGCAGCCATAGCATGGCCTGCTTATCAGGGGGACAAGGGACGCGAGATTATTCGGATGGATGGCAGGATAAGAAGGAACGCTGGCGTCAGCCTCAGTGAGAAAGTGACGGTTTCGAAAGCGAATGAAGAGCCAGCTAGGAATGTCACACTGGCTCCGACCTCAGTGCCAATCCGTCCAGAACCGAGGTTCGAGGAATTCGTGAAACGGAAGCTTCTGAACTGCCCGGTCACGGTCCAAGACACTGTCTTCATCCCCATTCTTGGACGGGCGATACCGTTCAAGGTCACAGCAATCAAGCCTGTAGGCACGGTCGTTGTTCAACACTCGACCATACTGGTGATAGCCGAGAAGCCCACTGGGGAAACTCTAGGTGCCTCTCAGGTCACATACGAGGAGATTGGGGGGTTGGCAGAGCCAATCCAGAGGATTCGTGAGATGGTAGAACTGCCGATGCGCCATCCCGAGATCTTCAAGCGGCTCGGGATTGACCCACCGCGAGGATTGATACTCCACGGACCACCTGGCACAGGGAAGACTCTCTTGGCCAAGGCGGTGGCAAGCGAGTCGGAGGCAAACTTCACCCACATCAACGGCCCGGAAATCATGTCGAAGTTCTACGGTGAATCAGAACAGAAGCTTCGGAAGATATTCGAGGATGCTGAAGAGAATGCCCCCAGTATCATATTCATTGACGAACTAGATGCAATAGCACCAAAGCGCGAAGATGTTCAGGGAGAGGTAGAACGGCGCGTGGTCGCTCAGCTTTTGGCTACGATGGATGGCCTCAAATCAAGAGGACAGGTCGTTGTGATTGGAGCCACCAACAGGCTGAACGCACTTGACCCTGCTCTGAGACGACCCGGACGGTTTGATCGCGAGATTGAGATTGGTGTCCCCGACGAGGCAGGCAGATTGGAGGTTCTTCATATCCACTCCAGGGGCATGCCGCTGACAACCGAGGGAGAAAACATAGTCGACCTGCAGTATCTTGCCAAAGTCACTCATGGCTTCGTTGGTGCAGACCTCCAAGCATTGTGCAGAGAGGCTGCAATGAAGGCACTGAGAAGGTATCTGCCCCAGATCAACCTCGAGGAGGAAGAAATCCCTCAAGAGGTTCTAGACAAACTGGAAGTGAATGCAGAGGACTTTCTTGGGGCACTCAGGGAGGTACAGCCATCCGCAATCAGAGAGGTCTTTGTGGAGATACCGAATGTCAGATGGGAGGAGATTGGCGGGCTGGCAAATGAGAAACAGGAACTGATAGAGGTTGTCGAGTGGCCGCTCAAGAAACCCGAAGCGTTTCGCCGGATAGGCATAACTCCACCCAAGGGAGTCCTGATCTTTGGGCCCCCAGGTTGTGGAAAGACTCTTCTTGCCAGGGCTGTCGCCACCGAGAGCGAAGCGAACTTCATCAGCGTGAAGGGGCCAGAACTCTTGTCAAAGTGGGTTGGTGAAAGCGAGAAAGCTATCCGCGAGGTCTTCCGGAAGGCCAGGACTGCAGCTCCTGCCATCATATTCTTCGACGAGATTGATGCTCTTGCTCCGACCAGAGGCCGGACCGCTGGCGACAGTCACGTGACTGAGAGGGTCATCAGCCAGCTACTGACCGAAATGGACGGTCTTGAAACCACAAAGGACATACTCGTATTGGCCGCAACCAACAGGCCAGATCTGATTGACCCTGCTCTACTCCGCACGGGCCGATTCGACAGGTTCGTCTACATTGGGGCACCCGACGAAAAGAGTCGCGAGGAGATTTTCAGAATCTACATGGCCAATATGCCTCTCGATTCTGATGTCGATATTCAGAAGCTAGTCCAAGCCACTCCCTACTTCGTTGGAGGTGATATCGAGGCCCTGTGCAGGGAGGCTGGCATGCGTGCGCTCAGAGAGAACATGCAGGCCGAGAAGGTGTCTTGGAGACATTTCGAGGACGCATTGAAGTCGATTCATCCGTCGGTCAGAGCCGAAGACCTTGAACGCTTCCAGAAGATGAACCAGGAGATGCGTAGGAGCACGGTTGTTTCGGTAGGACCTCCGGGATACATATGAAGAGTGGAGAGTGCCGAAGAGATGTCAACTTGGAGTGCTGTGCCGCTCAGGAACCTTGTAGTCAACATTCTGAAGAAGCGCCACGGTGTGGCTTTGGATGACGAACTGCTGCGCGCTCTGAAGAAGGAACTTGGCGGTGAACCGAGCGAGGCTGAACTGAACTCGGCCCTGATGCAGCTTGAGATCAATGGCATCATCCATGTCAGTCAGATAACGAAGACTAGGCGACGTATCGAGATGATAGCTGAGGGTAGCGAATTCCTAGCAGTGGACGAGGACTAGTTGTGTTCTAGGCGGAGGCAAGCGGCAAATGACCGGCAAGAGAGTGCTAGTGGCTGGCAAGTTTGACATTCTCCACCTTGGTCATATTGCGTATCTGGAGCAGGCTAGGGCATTGGCCGGACCAGATGGCGAACTGATTGCCGTAATCGCACTTGACAAGACGATTGAGAGGGAGAGAGGAGCACCTCCTGTCTTCCCAGAGGAACAGAGACGGCGGTTGATTGAGTCCTTGAAAGTCGTCGACAAAGCAATCGTGGGTTATGACACTGATGATCATACATCGATTGTGATTGACAACAGACCCGATGTAGTAGCGCTGGGTTATGATCAGAAGACCGACATTGAGGGACTTGAGAAACGCCTCAGGGAACATGGCTTGAGCACGAAGATAGTAAGGCTCGCAAAAGGGAACGTTGGAGGGCTGTACTCCTCGACAATGATAAGGAAGCGGATTATTGATTTCTATGGGAACAACGGCAGCGAACGTCAGGTCAGATCACAAGCTCACCGCGCGCCTCAGCCTCCCGGATGAAACGCGCTTTCTGTTCCCTGCGCTCAAAGGTCCACTTCCACGCGAAGTATGACAAAGCGGTAAGCCCGACCATGAGGGATAGCCCTAGTAGAGTGTACCAGCCAGATGTGAAATTCCCCATGAAATCAGGAAGTGGGCCGCCCAAGAAATAGGGCCCATTGCACAACAAACCATATGTGTAGACCATGCCGACCACGGTAAGCTGCTTTAGATACCCTATGGCCTGATTGTCATCGTCGAATAGGAAGATCGTGATTCCGAGCCAAAACAGGTACCATGGCATGACCCAGCGGTACAGAAAGAGTATGGCAGGGAGAAGATAAACATACAAGGGCTTGAGAACCAGCAGCTTCTGGACTATTGTTTTGCCTTGGAACTGCTGCCTCGATGGAAGGTACAGTGGTATTGTATAGGCCATGAATGTAATGTAGATGAAAAGAGGAACCAATGCAGGAGGCCACATGTAGTACGTGAGCGGGTCGGTACCCAGGTTTGGAGTTGCGAAAAAGAGCCCGGGGTACATTGGGTTGACTATATAGCTCGAATAGCTCGCAGTGTTAAGGAAGTGCGAGATCAGTGAGCCGAAATTGGCCCCAAGAAAAGCAAATGGTATCACTGTCAAGAGTGTGGAAACTAAGAACCAGACAGCAGAAATAGGGGCCTCCAAAAACAGTATCGGAAAGATCACTGCAGGGTATATTTTGGCCTGCACAGCCAAGCCGAGAGTGAACATGGCTTTTCCCATCTGACCTTCCTTCCTGAGAACGAGCGCCATCAGCATGAGGCAGTCAGCGATAGGCTCGTTCTTGCCCCCACCAGCGGACATTATGAGGCCATATACAAAGTAGCCACCGAACAGGAGACGTGCCCAAGGCACTTTGTAGATCTTGTCCCGCAACAGGATGGCTACTAGAACCAGATTGAGGTTGAACACCAGAATAAGAAGGAAGTTCAACCACCAGTGTTGCAGTCCACCTACGCCCGGGTATAGCCATACTGCGATTGCGAAGAATATGAGACCGAAGACAGGGTATTCGTACGTGATATTGCCCAAGTAGTCAGGTAGAGTGTGCAGACCATCATTGAACCCCCACTCCGGAGGAAGTGCATTGGCCAGTTGAGAGTCTGTCATGTTGTAGATGCCGAAACCGTAGATCCAGAATGCCTCCCCATACATCTCATTTCGATTGCGGTCTCGTTCAATGACAAAGGAGTCGGCGATAGGTATGGCAATTATAGAGATGAGCAGACTAAGGACTAGATACTTGCGCATCTCGTATATCTTGTATGAGATAGCAGTGAGCATTCCTAAAGACCGCCATGTTTCGCCGCTGTCTAGAGGGCACTGAGTCCGTTTCCACAATCGACGCTGTAATTAACCTTTTGTCAATCCTGTTGTTACAGAAGCGGTCGAAGCGTAGGAGCAGGAGAGGGAACTCAGACCTATTCTTCATCGAGAAGACATGACACATGATCATTCAAGATATGTGGGACAGGGCCAGTTGTCACACTTCAGACAGTGAGTGCATTTGTCCTCATCAACCGTTATCCTGTTGTCTTCCAAGCCCAGTGCCCCATGTTCACATTGAGGGACACAAGAACCACATGCTTGACAGAAGACGACCCGCCTGACTGCTCGCTGCAGCTGGTTCACGACTCGGCCGACAGCGGCTTCGCTCTCTCCTCGTACTACCAATGATCCCGAGCTGAACAGGGTAATACTGATACCACCGGCTTGTGTTCTCAATGCGCCCAGTTCCTCAGACAGTTGGGTCTTGCCAAAGACTGTCATGATCCTGGCAATCCTGTTCAGGTCAAAGCCCGTGGAGAACTGTCCTTCCATGCTGAATCCGGAAGATGTGCAGGGCGATACACCCTTGACAACATTCAGCTCGAGTGCTTCTGAGGGCGATTCTCGATCGGCCTTGATCTCCAGACCCAACTCCTCAATTAGACTCATCTGACCACTTGGCAGCTTCTTCCACCGCCAGAATCCAAGCTTGGCCCACTCGTCAGGATAGGCATACCTTCTTGTCCACTCTTGCAGTTTTGCATACCATCGCTCATAGAGGACTGGGTGCGTGTCCTTCAGGCTTTCCAGCTCGGCCAGTGGAGTGGCAGGACAGAGGTAGCAGCCCATTCTGTGATACCCCCTGTTGTACATCGGGTTGAACTGAGCTCTCTCCTTGAATATGTAGAGCCACACCTCAAGAGCATTCCAGTTCTGAATCGGACTCGCAGAAACTTGCCCCGGGACCCACGGGTTTGAGGTCACCCTAGGTTCAAGAGAACGCTGGAACGATTCCAGCCGCCTTTGTCCCATGAGGACCAGCGCGTCTCCACCCAAGTCATCAGATATGGACTTCGCAGCTGGGCCAAGCTTCAGTACCTTGCAGCACCAGCGGAAGTCACGAGCAGGTGGGCCGAAGACATCAACTGACTCCCAGAACCGGTCACCAGCACTTCTACCAATTATCCCCACATTGCGGCTCTGTGCAAACTCCCTCACATACGAGATTGTTTCAGGGAGCTCCAACCCCGTATCTGTGAAGAAGATGGGAGGACTCCTGTTCAGAGCCTTCTCACCCAGGAGATATGTGACAAGGGAGTCCTTTCCCCCACTGAACCCCACGACCACTTGAGCGCTGTGGGTTTCAATGGTATGTCTGATGAATCCGATGGCCTCTGCCTCGATCGCCTGCAGGTCCTTGGAGTTCGCCTCCACGGCTTTGTCCCAAGAAGACGCTTGGTCGTTCACAGACGCCTCCAGTGGATCGTCAACCTCGCGTATCTTGATTGCAAACCCTTTCTCTGACTTGGTCATTTCTGGTCCTGACATGCGGGCAACTCCAACTGCAATCACATGCTTCTCGGAATCTGTCACCCACACCTCATCGCCGACATCAATGCCGATGTCGCAGTCTGCAATCCCTGGGACCAGTAAGTTCGACCCCTTCTTGAGATACTCTAGGACCCCGTCATGACAAGAAACCCACTTCTGCCTGCAAACGCTGGCGATTCTCCTACCGCCCTCCAGAGACAGGACGTAAGTGTAGTCAAGCTTGGGAATGTCAAATCTAAGTCGTCCTATCACACATCCATCCACAACCACCTCATACATGGCATCTAGAGACGATACCTTGTTCATTACTATCGTCTTGTTACGAGGTAGTAGGGCCTGACCTACGCCTTCTCCGAATTGCCGATTGACAGCCCTTATAGCTTGATCGAGATGGCCATCCATTGCCGGGAACGGATCACCAGGAGGAGACAACTCAACGGGTCTTGGCAGGCTTGCGCAGACCGAACACCTGCTGTTGGCGATACGAGGCACATTGCACGTGTCGCACCAGTAGAACCTGATTCTCGTCAGGAAAGGTGCATGTCCTCTCCGAAACTTCCTCCCTCGACCCGGTCTTGTTGTCAGCTGAATCAATCCTCGTTCTGGAGTTCCATTGTTGTCTGTTTTGCGGAAGCAGTCATTTCCAGCCTAGACTTTAGCAAGACCCAAGCGCTTGAGTCGCTCTTTCGTGGGTCGACCTTCTTTGTCCCAACCCCGAAGAGCGTAATACTTCGGAAGCATCTCTTCCAGATTGACAACACGATTGCGTGAGCCGCCCTCGGGTAGTGGTTTCGAAAAGCGTGGTGGGAGCTTGTCATCTCGAGATGAGAGGCCTTCACGCAGGTTGAACAAGCGCTCCAAGTTCCAGACACGTTCTCCAAGTGTGAGTAGACCAAGGCCATCAATCTGGAGCCCGGTACAACCAGCTAGTAGGTCAGCATAGTCGTCCACTGTCCAAGCGAAATTGGTGAATCGGCAAAGAACCATAGAGTCCATCGAGGCCGACAGGTTCTGGTAGAGGATCACTAGACTGGGTTTCCCTTCTGTCCGATCCCTGTCGACGATGACAGGCACACCCATTATCTCTGGCCCGATGAGATAGGATCTCAAATGGCAGCCGCCACGGTTGGAGGTCGCATACCCAAGCGCATGGCCCTGTACACCGCGCGGATCATAGGCTGGTATCTCAAGACCCTTGACCTGCATCGCCAGCTCGGGTGCGCCATGACGCGATGCAGTTGCTCGAGAACCCTCTCCTAGCTCCGCTCCCAGCCCCCTACTGAGTGCTACATCATCTATGAGCTCGAGGATCCCATCGGTCTGACCGAATCTCAGTGGCGCATTCAGTTTGCCCTTCTGGACCAGCTCCATTGCACAGCCAATAGTGCTCCCCATGGATATGGTATCAATACCCATGAGATTACACCGATGGTTTGCGGCAGCAATCCATTCCAAGTCGTTTATGCCACACTGAGGACCGAGAGCCCATATGGTTTCATATTCGGGTCCACCCACTTCTTCGTTATGGACACGACTGATGCGCCCGCAGCCAATTGGACAACCATGACAGTGATATTGACGGACAAACAGGCGCTCAAGCAGTTTCTCTCCTGAAACACCTTCAGCATCATTGAAGGTGCCCTCCTGGAAATTGTGTGTGGGCAGCATTCCGTGTTCGTTGATGACACTCACCAACACGGCTGTGCCGTAGACAGGGAGTGACTTGTCTGTGACTGCATTCTTCTTTATGAGTCGACGCGCGCGTTCAACTGCTTTGTTCAACGCCTGCTCGTTACTGACTCCTGCCTTGCCTGTGCCGTGCACCACTACAGCCTTCAGGTTCTTTGATCCCATGACCGCACCGACTCCGCCCCTCCCCGCAGCGCGATGCTCATCAGTGATGATAGCGGCCAGTTTGACACGGTTTTCTCCCGCAGGACCAATACAGGCCACCTGCGCTTGGGAGTCAGTTTCCTCAAGCAGCTGCCGGGTCGCGATGCGGGTATCAGTTCCCCATATATTTGAAGCATTGCGTATTTCAGCATGATCGTTATTGAGCCAGAGATATACAGGAGAGGTTGAGCGGCCCTCAAACATGATCGCTGCATATCCTGCGCGCCTCAGGTGTGCCCCAAATGAGCCTCCAGCATTAGAATCGAATATGGTGCCCGTCAGGGGTGACTTTGTGACGACTGCAAAACGCCCTGAAGTGGGCACAGCTGTTGCAGTCACAGGACCCACTGCGAAGACCAAGAGGTTGTCCGGGGACAGCGGATCGACCCGAGCCGCAAGACGGTCATACAGGAGCTTCACACCGAGGCCGCGACCACCAAGAAAGTTAGTGAATAGACTGGGGGGCAAAGCTTCTCTCCGGATGCTTCTGTCGCTCAGAGATACGTGCAGAATCCCAGCTTCAGAGTACTGATCAGACGATGGCTTCGACAAGATGTTTCCCTCTAGTCATTGAAGATGTTCTGGTCCCGGTCTGGGCATGTCAGGCAGCGCTGTTTGTAGTAGAGATACACTTCCTTTGGCTGCTTCGCCAGATTGGCCTGCCGGCTGGGACAGGTCCAGCAGGGCTTGTCAGGCTGCGTCCATGCATCACTGTATTGAGTCCATCGAAAGTCCTCAATCAACGCAACACCCGAACTTGAACCCAGGCGATCAGCTCCGGCCTCAATCATCTGAAGAGCATCCTTGAAGCTTCGGATGCCGCCTGCCGCCTTGACACCCATAGAAGATCCCACAGTTTCACGCATGAGTTTCACATCATGAGGAGTCGCGCCCATAGGGCCGAAACCTGTGGAGGTCTTGACAAAGTGAGCTCCCGCCGCCTTGGCGAGTATACAGGCCTGCCTCTTATCATCATCAGTGAGAAAGCCGGTTTCCAAAATGACCTTGACGTGGGCGCTCCCAGACGCTCCGACCACAGTTTCAATATCAGACCTCACAAGATCGTTGTTCTTGTCACGAAGAGCGCCAATGTTCATCACCATGTCCACCTCCTGAGCTCCGAGTTTTACAGCCTCTCGGGCTTCGAATGCCTTGACGATCGACATGGTGGCACCGAACGGAAATCCAATCACGCAGCATACTTTCACGTCTGAGTCCTTGAGCAGCTCAGCCGCATACTGAACGTGAACAGGATTGATACATACTGTTGCGAAATGATAAGTAAGCGCCTCCTCACAGAGTTGCTTGATCTTCTCTCGTTTCGCCTCCGGCTTGAGCTCTGTATGGTCAATCATCTTGGCCAGTTTCTCAACTGTGAGGTCCATGAAAACAGCTCCGGACATATGGTCCGTCGACTGATGCTCTTAACGTCTTCGAAGGGACCTATCGACTGTGTCTAATGTCCGCCCAAGTAACTGCGTATGTCGTCTAGTACTTCCTTCTGAAGCCTGATCACATCATGAACTTCGATCTCTTCGGCATCCTTGACCATGGAGTTCAGTTGCACCACAGTGCCAACAGTTTCAACCTTAGAGAAATCAACCGGAAACTCCACCTCTGCTCCTTTGATTATCAGCTCGGAACGGGTGGGGTTGAGCCCGATTCTTATGCTACGCACTATGCCAATTCGCCTCGCTCGGTTGTCGAGCACCTCTTTCCCTAGAAGGCGGCCAGGCATGCTGAGCTCATACAGTTCCGCCTCGACACTCGTCAATGGCTCTTTCGCAGTCATCCGGTTCTGACTCCTTACGCTTCATTCCAAGTAGGAGGCTTTTTACAGTGTGTATTATCAAAGTGTGTTGACAAGACGCTAAAACGGACGGAAAGAGGAATGGCAGCAGCACCTTCCTTCGTTGAGATGCCGCTTATCAGGAAGGACACAATAGAGTACAGGCAATATCAGGCGAATCTCTCAGAGGCCGCTGCCAAAGAGAGTACTATGATTGTGCTGAGTACAGGTCTGGGAAAGACTGTGATTGCCGCCCTCACAGCAGCCAGACGGTTGGTTGAGTACCCCGACTCGAAGATCCTCTTCCTTGCGCCATCACGTCCTCTTGCAGATCAACAGGCACGCTTTCTGAAACAGGCACTCGATATTGACGAGAGTCAGGTGATCTGCCTGACAGGTAACGATCCCCCAGAACATAGACGGCTTGTCTGGTCAGCGGCCCGCGTAATCGTCATGACACCACAGGCACTCCAGAACGACTTGGTTCAGCGGAGCTATGGTCTCAATGATGTTTCATTGGTGGTATATGATGAGGCACATCGTGGTGTGGGCAACTACGCATACACCTTCGTTGCAGAGCTGTATGAGAAGCAGGGATTGAAACAGCTCTCCATGGGTCTCACTGCTTCTCCAGGCCACGACTCTGAACACATTAGAAGAGTGTGCGAAAACCTGAAACTCAAACGAATCGAAGTAAGAACTGAGAGCAGTCCTGACGTGCGTGACTACGTGGTTGCCATATCGACAGACATTCGCTATGTGAGCCTGCCTTCAGAGATTCAAGCACTCCGAGACATACTGCAGGCGTTATTGAATGACTACACCTCCCGTGTGCTCAACTATGGGTACTCTCTGCCAGATAGCAGACGACTGAGCCGCAAGGAGATACTTCGCGTCCAGAGTGAGGTCAGGAAGGAAATAGGGTCGTTCACTAAGCCGCCACCCCATCTGTATCTGTTGGTGCGCGACCTGACAGCGGCCCTAAGAGTGGTTCACCTGATTGAGTTCGTCGGTACACAGGGTCTGGCGCCCACTCTGAGATACATTCAAGGTATGTACGAAGAGGCCCGCAACAGGAAAAGCTCCAAAGGTGTCAAGGATCTGATCTCTAGGTCTGAGTTCATTCAGTTCGAGAACCTGCTGCAGGCACTTGTTGCAAAGGGCTACCGTCATCCAAAGGCTGACGCATTGCTCGAGATCATAAGCGAACAGCTTTCGACGAACCTCGATTCGCGCGTATTGGTGTTCACACGTTTCCGCGATACGGCTGCTGAGGTCGTTGAAGTACTTGAGCAACTCGATGGTGCCAGAGTCAGTCGTTTTGTTGGGCAGGCGTCGAAAGGGACAGACAGGGGCTTCAGTCAGAAAAAGCAGATTGAAGTCTTGGATGGGTTCCGCAATAATGAGTTCAACGTGCTGGTTGCTACACAGGTTGGGGAAGAAGGGCTTGATATCCCTGAGTGCAACCTTGTGATTTTCTACGATTGTGTTCCATCTGTGGTCCCATACATTCAGCGTCGCGGCCGAACAGGCAGAAGATCACCCGGCCGCGTCGTCATATTCGTGGCCAGAGCCACACATGACGAGTATTACCATTGGAGTGTGATTAGCAAATTGAAGAAGATGCCATCGGCCCTCAAAGAAGCAGAGAAGGAGCCAGTGAAGAAACAGATGCGCCTAGAGGACTTCGGTGGAGAACCAGGGCCCACATTGGAAACAGCAGGGGATGCAGGAAGAGAAACCGCTGTATCAAGGGGTGGCATACGGCTGATTGTTGACTCAAGGGAACTCCCGACTGCCGTCGCCCGCGAACTTGCAAGACTCGATGTCGCGATATCAGGCGAGAGCCTTGAGGTCGGTGACTACATAGCTTCTGAGGAGGTCGCAATCGAGCGAAAGGAGTCTGGCGACTTCATCCAATCGTTAATCGATGGCAGACTGTTCGTGCAGTTGAGTGCGTTGCGTTCGACCTATCGCAGACCTGTGCTGATTATTGAGGGGGAGCAGCTGACAGGTCTAAGGGCAGTGAATCCCGCGTCGATATATGGTGCTCTTGCATCCATAGCGACACGGCTTAGGATTCCAATCCTCTGGACTAGGAATGCAGAGGAAACGGCAAATCTGCTTTACCGGATCGCATACCTTGAACAGGTGGAGTCCAAGAAGATTCTGCGTACTCGATCGCCAGAAACCAAGGGGACTGATGCTGAAACCCTTGAGTACATTCTCTCGGGGTTCCCAGGCATTGACACTGTGATATCAAGGGCAATTCTGGCAGAATTCGGTACCTTGGAGAGGGTGTTCTCAGCAGATGAAACCGAGCTGATAAGAGTCAAGGGAGTGGGGCCGAAGACGGCCGGCAGAATAAGACATCTGCTGAAGCTAGAGTATCCAGCATACCGAGAAGAGAAGACAACCGTGTAGAGGTTCTAGTAGACATCCGGGTTCTTCCCGATTCCCTCCAGGTAAGCTTTCCTGAACATGTCAGCCACTTCCTTGCTGACTTCCCAGTAGCGAGCATAATCCACGTTGTGAAGCTGGACAACGCTCAGAAGTCTCCTGAGCACCAAGTACTCAGCCGGACTGAGCTCAGGGATTATGCTGAGACTCTGCTCTGCGAGTTCCTTTCCCCTTCGCCAGAGTGAGTCCCATTCTAGGTACCTCGTCGTGGTTTCCTTCACGAAGTCTTCGCTAGGAGGTTCGAATCCGAGTTTGTGCATCACGGCGGGTATGTCAAGGTCTTTCGTGCCTTCTTGCTGGGGCCCAGCCCCTTTCCCCGCCGCTATGAATATGCTCTCCGCTGTTGCCCTCCAGACCTTCTTCATTATGTGTGTGTCGTCGTCACCAGCAGGCATACATCTTGTCTGCTCTATCAGTCCGGCACGTTCCAGCTCTTTCAAGTGATATCGGACCGTCTGGGGCTTCACTTGATCATGCCCTTGATCAGAGAGTAGCTCAGCTATCTCTGGTGTGGGCATCTCTCTAGACCTGAGTGCATCGAGAATATGCCTTCGGCATTCATCGTTCAGCGCATGTATTGCTGCAGCCGCTTTCTCGCCGGTAAGGACCTTTAGGCTCTTCATCTTGTTCTTGCTCCACTCAGCTTGGCGTTCTGCTAGGACTAGTTGCAGCGTCCATAACAGTCCTGAAGCCAAAGCATGGTTTGACAACAAGATGTTTCGGATCGCATCATTCTCAGTCCCGCCAACTCAGGTGAGAGTCACTCTGGACAAACACTGGTCTGTTGGTAACGCTATGCTGGCGTGTATATGTACTGACGCATGTCTTGCAGACAAGGCACCCGTTTGATGAGGTTCTTTTTCAGTAGTTTCCTGAGTGCGTACCTCACAGTCCTAGGAGCAAATGAAACCTTGTCCAGGAGCTGCTTGGGCGTAACTCCATCCCGACCGCTCTTTCTGAGGATGCCTAGCACTATCATTTGACTCTTTGTCAGCCTCATTTCCTTTAGTTCTTCGGCCAGTTCCGAATCAGTCATCATTGCAATCATTCTCCTCGCTGTGAATCCGGAACCCACTATTGTGCTCTAGATTCTGTTCCACATTGAGTACTTAATCAACGTTAATGTATATTAACTTATCGCCGTCTGAGGAGTAATGTCGCGGTCGTGGCCCGCGGTATTCTCCTAATGCCAGCGCGTATATTGTGAAAACGCTCCCAGTGACCCAGTTAAAACCATATCCCTTGACGCTGGGCCCGCTGTAGTCCCAAACGGCGAACTCTTTATCACCTCCCCGCACTTCAGCAGCGACATATGATAGTGAAGGCAGCCCTACTGGCAGCAGGCGACTCCACAAGGATGCAGCCGCTGTCTGCGAACTTGCCCAAACACCTCTTGCCCGTGGCGGGGCAGCCATTGATTTTCCATACTCTTAGAGCCCTGAAGGATGCAGGAATACTAGAAACATTGATTGTCTATGGCTACCATGGTGAAGAACTTCGCCAAGCCATAGACTCATACGACTGGACCCCGATGAAGATCTCTTACGTGCTCCAAAAGGAAAGAAAGGGCACTGCCCACGCGGCAGCGCACGCCCGCGAGTTCGCCAAAAAGGACCCCCTGATTCTGATGTATGGTGACGTGATGGTAGGGCCAAACACCATACCAGGTCTAATCAGCCTCTATGAAAAGGGTAGATTCAAGACGATTCTTTCGGTCACTCCAGTCGAAGACCCTACTCCTTATGGAATAGTCATAGCTCAAGATGACAGAGCCGTGGGGTTGATAGAGAAGCCAAGAGCGGACCAGCTAACAAGCAAGCTCGTCAATGCTGGAGTCTATGCGACTGGCCCTGAGATGTGGCAGGCAATTGACAAGACGGGACTGTCTTCTCGCGGCGAGTATGAGATAACCGACTCAATCATGATGCTGATAAAACAGAGAATGGTCGGAGTCTATTCGCTGCCTTCATGGTGGCTCGACATAGGAAAGCCTTGGGATCTCCTGAGAGCAAATGAGCTCGTATTAGCGGATGCCGTACGAAGGATTGACGGCGAGGTTGAGGATGGTGTGACCGTCAAGGGGAATGTCATCGTGGAGAGAGGGGCTGTCATCAAGAGTGGTGCATACATCGAGGGACCAGCCTACATAGGAGAGGGATGTGTTGTAGGACCCAACTGCTACATTCGCCCGAGCACGTCACTCAGTCGAGGTGTGAGAGTTGGAAATGCGGTCGAGATCAAGAACAGCATCATAATGGAGAACACGCATGTCGGACACCTATCCTATGTCGGCGACTCCGTCATAGGGCGTAAGTCGAACTTCGGCGCCGGGACTATCACTGCGAATCTACGTCATGATGATCAGCCAGTGCACGTGACTGTCAAGGGTGAAAGAGTGAGCTCGGGCCGCCGCAAAATGGGGGCCATCATTGGGGACAACGTGAAGACTGGCATTGGCACTCTACTCAGCCCGGGGGTAGTGGTTCACCAAGGTGCTCGTACAGCTATTGGTGTCATTGTGGACAGGGATATCCCGGCAGAGAAGCTTGTCCTGTCTAATGAGCCGAAGAAAGTTGTTAACCTCGAAACAGACAGCTGAGGACTGTGCCTTGCCCACCACTGGTGTAAAAGAGTTCAACTCGATTCTCAAGGACACGAGAAACGTGGACGTGCTCTTTGGGTATGCCTATCCGTCCACCTATCGAGCAGGAATGACAGGTCTTGCTACACATCTTTTCTATTCCATATTGAACGACAGAGAAGACACTTCGTGTGAGAGATACTTCAGGTACGATGTTGCATCTCCTTGCCATTCCGTCGAGAGCGGAAGGCCATTGAAGGAGAATCATATCGTGGGCTTCTCACTTACCTATGAAGAGGACATTATCAACCTCCTTCAGATGCTTGACCGTGGAAACATACCAGTTGTGGCAGCGCAACGTTCGGAAACGGACCCCATTGTGCTCGTGGGAGGACCCGTGCCTAGTGCCAATCCAGAACCCTATGCAGACTTTGTGGATGCTTTCGTGATTGGTGAGGGGGATCTTGTCATTAGCCAGATTGTGGATGCGGCGGCCTCGCTGGCGTCGCGTTCTGAGATCGTCACAGAACTGGCCGGAATCGAGGGAGTGTATGTGCCTGCGGCTGGACAGTCCGAAGTGCGCAGGCTCAGAATCAACCAATTGGATTCTCTGCATCACCCAACCGCTCAAATCCTCCCAGATGTCCCGGAAGGTTCCATTCTAGAGCCCGTGTTCGGCAGGTCGCTCCTTGTCGAAACCACAAGGGGATGCGGATATTCCTGCAAGTTCTGCCTAGTTGGTCACATCTGCCGACCCAAGAGAGCAAGATCACTTGAGCGTCTGAAGGAGATCATTTCAAAGGGAATCGAGGAAACGCCAGTGCACAAGGTTGCACTCATTGCCTCCTCGCTAGGAGATATCGATGGCTTGGGGGACTTGGCCTCATGGATAGTGGACCGTGGCATTGGGCTGTCGGTGCCCTCCCTAAGAGCAGACTCTGTCAGTGGAGAACTGCTGTCCATCTTGGTGAGAGGAGGACAGAAGACATTCACAATCGCTCCTGAAACAGGATCGCAGCAACTGAGGAGATCAGCAGGGAAGACGTTGTCTGACGAAGAGATCGAAAACACAGTGCAGCTGGCAGCCAAAGCGGGCTTTGCCGCCCTGAAACTCTACTTCATGATAGGACTGCCCGGAGAAACTGACGATGATGTGAGAACCATCCCGACGATGGTGGAGCGCCTAGTCAAGATGAGCGGCATGAGAGTCACGGTTAGCTTGAACCCATTCATACCGAAGGCACATACAGAATGGGAGCGTGAAACGCAGTCATCAATTGAAAGCATACGTGCCAAGATCAGAATGGTTGAGAGGGGGCTACGCGGTGCCACCCGTGTCGAGTTTGAAACACTCGATCCCAGAAGCGCACGCATTCAGGCGGCCCTGTCCATAGGCAACAGATCGCTGGGAAAAGCAATACTAGTGGCGGCAAGGTACGGAGGGTACGGCGGATGGAGGAGAGCGGAGAAGGAAGCTGGAGTCCCGGTTCTATCTGTGGCCAGTGAAACACGGCGCCTAGAGGGGAATCTTCCTTGGGACTTCATAAAGAACCGGTGAAACAATCGCAGACAGCCGTCAGCCGAATGTTCATAAGGCGTTTTACAGACTGTTCTCTCAAGTACGCCATGATCAGTAGCATCTCGTACAGTCTGGTGGTAGACCATGGCTAGAAAGAAAGAACTTGGCGAAGACTTCCCTGCACTCAGCGAGGAACTAGAAGAAGGAAAGACCAAGGTCTACAAAGCAGAAGGAGTCAGTACTGTTTCTGACAAGTCCGATGCAACAGGCGCCGAAGGAACATTTTTGCCTGATGTGGTGGACTACATACGAAGATGCGACACAGAGTCTCAAGCAGTTGAGATTGTCGACTTCATGGTCAAGAGAAGAGAGATTAGTGAGTCGGAAGCATCGGAAATCAAGAAGAAGTTGAGGTCGGAGGGTCTCAGAAGCTTCGGGGCGAAGAAGGAAAGGGATCACTACTCGCGCTTTGGGCTTGAGTAAGCCGTCGCAGCCTTAGTCGTGTGGCAGAACATGCTCATCTGATACGATCATGCAGGCTTGTAGACACCTTTCTCCTTGGCCCAAGAGATGGTTTGCGGGTCGCATCTCTTGAGTTCTCTCTCAGGAAACTCGCAGAGTAGGGTCCACCCTAGGTCCAAGGTCTGCTCGAACGACCTGTCTTCAGACTCTCCTTGGTTTATGAACTCCTGCTCGAACCTGTCAGCGAACTTCAGGTATTTCTGGTCACGATCTGTCAGGGCTTCTGACCCGACGACGGCAACGAGGTCTCTTAAGTCCCTGCCTTCGGAGTAACAGTAGTAGAGCTGTGCCTGTATCTCCTTATGGTCGAAACGAGTCATCCCCTCACCGATACCCTCCTTCATCAGACGACTCAGTGACGGGCCGGGGTCTATCGGCGGGTAGATTCCGCGCCTGTGCAGTCCTCTACTCAGCGGGAGCTGACCTTCGGTGATGTACCCGGACAGGTCAGGGATAGGATGCGTCATATCGTCCTGTGGCATTGATAGAATGGGCATCTGTGTTATAGTCCCCTTTCTGCCGTGGATGCGTCCCGCGCGCTCATAAATCAGGCTGAGATCCGTGTACAGGTACCCCGGGTATCCACGGCGGCCCGGAACCTCAGACCTTGCAGCGCTTATCTCACGTAGAGCCTCTGCGTAGTTTGTCATGTCAGTCAGTATCACCAGGATGTGCATGTCCGATTGATATGCCAAGTACTCGGCGGCTGTCAGCGCAGCCCTAGGTGTGATGATACGTTCGATTGCAGGGTCATTAGCTAGGTTCAAGAACAGAGTTGTGTGTTCAAGCGCGCCTGTTTCCTCGAAAGAGTTCATAAAGTACTGGGCCTCAGTTGCAGTAATCCCCATCGCTGCAAACACTATGGCAAACTGACCCTCCTCACCGGGAATCTTTGCTTGCCTAACTATCTGGGCAGCTATCCGGTTGTGTGGCAGTCCAGAGCCCGAGAAAATCGGCAGCTTCTGACCGCGGACAAGTGTGTTGAGCCCATCGATCACTGAAAGACCTGTCTGAATCGGTTGTCGTGGGTACTGACGGGCATAGGGGTTGATTGGCGAGCCGTTTATGTCCCAGTGATCCTCTGCTGTCAGGGGAGGACCCTTGTCCAGTGGGTTTCCCGACCCATCCAACACGCGTCCAAGAATCTCAGTGGACACTGGCAGCTTCAGTGTTTCTCCTACGAAACGTACGGACGTCAGATCGGTGTCCAACCCGCTGGTGCCCTCAAAGACTTGGATGATAGCCTTGCCGTGACCTGTTTCAAGCACAGTCCCTGTCAGCAACTCCCCTGAGGGGGATCGAATCCTCACGACCTCGTTATAGCCTACATCGTGCGTGTTCTGCACAATGAGCAGGGGGCCACTCACGTCAGAAACCGTTCGATACTCGATAGAGGACCTGTCTGCCATCGGTGTGCTCACCCAAGGTGCACGGTCAATCCACATTCCGCCGGAGTGGCGTCATTCATTTAAGAGTTATGTCGACATGAATAGTCTATATCCAAGGGGACGCTTGAAAGAAGACTAACACCGGGGCAAGAATGAGTGCCCTGACAATCAACGACTGTCCCCTAGACCTTAGTTCGTTTGAAGATGGAACGAAGTACATTATTGCCCCAGCCAGACAGCAGATGGCTGCAAGAACCTCAGCCAAGGTCACAATTAACGCGATTAGCTCACTGTCACTCATTGCGAAGACTTTCAGCCACGCGCTAGTGGCGCTCTCAAGTGTGATGGGTTCGATGCCAGCTACGGCCGCAAAGAGGCTAACAAGATAAGGTCCAACCAAATAGATTCCGACACCCCCGACTACGAGTATCTTGCCAAGCTCATCGCACATACCAGTCATGTATAGCATGAGTCCGATCAAGACAATCAGCAAGTATCCCCTGATGGCAATGGCATATGCCGCATTCAGAACCGTCTCCAGAACAGAAAACCACCATGATGGAAAGGGCTGAAACTGAAGTGGGGCCTGAAGTATGGCAACGGACGTTAGGAACACTTCTAGGGGCTTCACGATTGAGAGTCTGTGCTGGCAGATATAACTGCCACTTGGTCTAGGTGCGTCCTCAGGACTGCGAAGTCTGCCCTCATCACTTCCCTGACCTCAGGAAATCTGAGTGCCGCAGCAGGATGATAGGTCATGAAAAAGATTCTGCCGGCCCCCTCGTAGAATCTACCGTGACAGTCAGACATCTTCCACGGACCTATGACTGCTGACACAGCCACGCTGCCAAGAAGGACTATCACTGAGGGCGCGATTAATTCGAACTGTTTCTGGAGATAGGGGTAACAGGCATCAATCTCAAACTTGGTTGGGGGACGGTTCTTCGGTGGACGCGATTTCAGGATGGATGTGATGAAGACATCATTCCTTGAGAAGCCTATCTCTGCGAGCAGCTCTGTGAGAAGGTCCCCGGACCGTCCTACAAACGGCCTACCAGACTCGTCTTCTCTGGCACCCGGAGCCTCGCCGACGAACATCACTTTGGCTGCTGCTGGACCCTCACCCGGGACCGCGTTCCTGCGAGTCTTCCAGAGGCGGCATCTCGTGCATCGCTCTATCTCTTGATGCAGGCTCAGTACCTCATCTAGGCGCGTCATGTTTCATCTGTCTGCCATTCATATCGTCTGATAAGGGCCACTCAGACCATAGTATGGTTACATCTGAGCGCAGGACTTGTCAAGGTGCTGTCGGCAAAGGCACACTGGATGCCGTCAGCTCCTTGAAGAGTACATCAAACTCTCGCTCCATCTTGCTCTCAATGGCATCCATGGTCTTGCTGTATGTGTCCCAAGGTGCAATCTTCATCCGGGCGATGTTGTCGAGTACGCTGAACTCAAGTATCCTTCGAACGTGCGCGCCCATTTTGACTGCCTCGGCCATCTTTCGCGAGAAGATGACAATGATTCGCAACATGCGATAGGTCTTCCCAATCGGACTGTATGTGTCAATCTCGTGCACTGCACTCTGTGTAAGAAAGTCCTCCTTGATCATCCTTGCGGCCTCAAGAACCGCACGCTCGGACTCAGGGAGGGCATCTGGACCGACAAGCTGCACTATCTCTCTCAGTTCCTGATCCTTCTGCAAGAGCGCCATTGCTTCAGTCACGAGCTGAGGCCAGTCAGGTCCCAAGTTCTCTCTATGCCACTTCTCAAGGTTTGCGTGATACAGTGAGTAGCTAGTCAATGTGTTGATGGCCGGGAAGAACCTCCTTGCTGCGAGGTCCTTGTCTAGTGCCCAGAAGACCTTCACTATGCGCAATGTGGCCTGTGTCACAGGCTCCGAGAAGTCACCACCTGGCGGTGAAACCGCCCCACACATTGTCACCGACCCGAGCCTCTCACCAGAACAGAGAGTCTTGACTCGGCCGCCCCTCTCATAGAACTGTGCTAGACGCGAACCTAGGTAGGCCGGATAACCCTCCTCGGAAGGCAGCTGGCCTAGTCGACCTGAGATTTCACGCAGGGCTTCGGCCCAGCGAGAGGTCGAGTCAGCCATGAGAGCGACATCGTAACCTTGGTCCCTGAAGTATTCCGCTATTGTGGCTGCAACGTATATCGAGGCTTCTCGTGCTGCCACAGGCATGTTTGACGTGTTGGCAATTAGCACTGTTCGCTCCATCAGCGGCCTACCCGATTTCGGATCCTTCAGCTTTGGCCATTCTTCAAGAGCCTCAGTCATCTCATTCCCACGCTCGCCGCAACCCACGTATACTATCACTTGGGCATCGGCCCACTTCGCAAACTGGTGGAGTGTGACTGTCTTTCCTGTACCAAACCCGCCAGGAATAGCACCTGTACCACCCTTCGCTTGTGGCATGAAGGTGTCAATCACTCTCTGTCCAGTAATCAGCGGCGTGTTCATTCCGACACGTTCCTTGAAGGGACGACCTACTCGTACAGGCGTCTTCTGCATCATGATGATGTCGTGTAAATCCCCTTGGGCATCTTTCACTCTGCAGACGGGCTCAAGAACTGTGTATTGGCCCGCGGGCACAATGCTGACTATGTCACCCTCAACGTGAAGCGGGGTCATTATCTTCGACACTATTATGCCGGTTTCAGGGACCTCCCCGAGGATATCTCCGGGTTTGGTATGGTCGCCGACCTTCACCAAAGGAGTGAATGTCCATCTCTTCTTCTTGTTCAGTCCCTCAACAGTCAAGCCTCGGGTTATGAAGTCACCCGAAAGAGACTGTAGCTCTGGCAGCGGTCGCTGGATTCCATCGTAGATAGAGCCGAGCAAGCCAGGTCCGAGTTCCACAGAGAGAGCATTCCCAGTGGAAGTCACAGGCTCGCCTGGGCAAAGGCCGGAGGTTTCCTCGTATACTTGCGCTGTGAACTCGTTCTCTCCCACCTCGATGACCTCACCGATCAGCTTCTCCTTGCCTACTCGCACCACCTCATACATGCGCACAGCACGAATTCCGCTGCACTTCACAACCGGCCCAGCTATGTTTTCGATTCTCCCAGTTTGTTGGCTCATAGTCGATCACCCTATCATGGCACGCAACTACATATTGATTTCAACACCAACGGCCCTGCGTATCAGCTCCTTCAGAACCAGCTCATGCGTCCCCGTGGGTCCCAGTCTGTCCGGGATTAGCAGGATGACAGGAACTGGAGCCTGAGAGAGCTCGATGATTGTGTCCTCGACTTCTGAGGCAAGACGCTCCGTTATGAGAATCAGCCCCATACGTGGGTTTCTGAAGTACTCAAGCAGCTTTGTTCTGGTTTCCTCTGGAGAGCTAGGAATCGAACTCTCACCCACTCCGACCATGCGGAAGCCGATGACCGTGTCCCTGTCGCCTATGATTGCGATTCTGTCGCTGACCATGGGGACTCACTCTGTGATTGGAAACGCCATGTCTGCGCAGACAGTCCATTAAAAAGGTTCGGGACACCGGGGTGGTGTAATGAAACCAAGATGCACGTCAGTGCCGCGGACCCTGCGATGTCCCCAACGGAAACCAAGTCTGCATCCAGACTGAGTGAATCATTTTTTCTCTGTGAATTGTGATATGATTTCTTCCCCACTGACAAGACTCCAACAGTAGAGACATTTCAGCTCAATCGGCGAGTGAGAAACCACTTTGTATCTGGGATGGATAGGCTCGCGCTCTTGATTAGTGATACATCGAGTGTTCGGGCACCTGACAACGTTGGTGATGATGTCCGGAAGCTCTACACGGGTCTTCTTCACAACCTTTGTTTCTCGGATTATGTTTATGGTCGCTTCAGGAGCGACAAGTGCAATCTTGGCAACCTCATCTTCGCCGAGGACTCTGGCTTCAATCTTCAGAATGTCCTTGCGGCCAATCTTAGGGCTACTGACATTCATCGCGAGGCTTATGGTAGCTCCTTCCTTCCCAGTGATACCCAGGATTTGAAGCACCTCAAGGGCGTGTCCCGCTCTGATGTGATCTATCACGGTGCCATCCCTGATTTTGTCAATCCTCAGCTTCTCATCAGTTTCAGTTCCGGCCATTTGTTCACCCTGTCCTTGTCCGAAGACAGGTATCACTGCGTTTTAGGCATTGCCCCGAAACATAGAGGCGAAGCTTGATATGTCGAACCCCAGAGTAGTCGAAACTGAAATGGTGAACGGCAGATGGTCTTGGAAGGCCTAGGCAAGGCTCTGAACTCAGCATTGAAGAAGCTGTTTGGAGCGGGCGTCATTGACGAGGAACTCGTGAAGGAACTGGTGAAGGACATCCAGCGTGCTCTCTTGCAGGCAGATGTTGACGTTGCGCTTGTGATGCAGATAACTGAAAGAGTCCAGAAGCAGGCGCTAGACGAGTCGCTTCCAAGGGGCGTTTCCCGCAGGGAGCACATCATTCGGGTGGTCTGGGACAGTCTTGCGTACTTCTTGGGAGAGAAGGCTGTGCCGTTGACCATCAATGCAGGCAAACCAAACCTAGTGATGATGGTCGGCATCCAAGGTTCGGGGAAGACAACAACTATAGGCAAACTGGCCCGCTACTACCAGAAGAGAGGAATAAAGACGGGCGTGGTATGTGCAGACAACTTTCGACTCGGTGCGTTCAGTCAGCTGAAACAGCTAGCGGAGAAATCAAATGTCCCATTCTATGGCGATGAAGCCGAGAAGAATGCCGTTAAGCTTGCTAAACGTGGCTCCGAGGAGATGGTGAAGAGAGGTGTCGAGCTCATACTAGTAGACACTTCTGGTCGACATAGAGAGGAAACCAGTCTGATTAAGGAGATGCAGGATATCGCGAAAGCGATCAACCCACAGGAGATTATCCTCGTTGTTGATGGTACACTCGGACAGCAAGCAGGTGTACAAGCTTCAGCCTTCAAGAAGGCGACAGACATTGGTTCAATCATCGTCACCAAACTCGACGGCAGTGCAAAAGGTGGTGGAGCACTCTCAGCTGTGGCAGCCACACAAGCGCCAATCAAATTCATCGGAGTCGGAGAGGGCATAGATGCCATTGAGCCCTTCAACCCCACTAAGTTCGCCGGTCGCCTGCTCGGTATGTCTGATATTAAGGGATTGATTGAGAAGGTCAAAGAAGCCCAAGTAGAGGTTGACGAGGACGCAGCGATGCGGCTCATGAAAGGGCAGTTCTCCCTAAATGACATGATGGCACAGCTCAAACAGCTGAAAAAGATGGGGCCGCTAGGGAAGGTGATGGAGATGCTCGGACTGAAGTACAAGCTGCCTGAAGATGTCGCGGAGCTGCAGGAGGAGAATCTCAAACGTTTCGAAGTCATCATGAACTCGATGACCAAAGATGAGCTCGATGACCCGAAGTTAATCAAGTCCTCGCGCGTCAGACGGGTTGCTATGGGATCCGGGACAAGGGCGAGTGACGTGAAAGAGCTCCTGAAGCAGTACGAACAGATGAAGAAGATGCTGAAAGCTTTCGGGAAGTCACGGCGGGGCAGGAGAGGAGGCCTGCCAAGCATACCGGGTCTGCCCGGTGTTTGATGTGTATGCAGATGCCCAGTCTAAGGGCAGCTGCCGCAGACCCTCTATCGAGGAGGGGTTTGGATGATTAAGCGCCACTTTATTGTTGGATTCGAGGATCTGCAAGTTGATCAAGGACAGGTGGTTTCCGGATCTAACTGCCCTGAGATTGTGACTGCCTGCAGATGTGTGAATGTGGCACTTTTCATATCTGATGGTATACGCAGAGATGTCCAGATGAGCCTCTTGGCGGGTGATGATACAGACCTTCGTGTCATCTCGTTCCCGGGGGACAGAATGAAGAGGGTTTCACCTGATGAGAGGTCTATCTCCTTCTTCATCATGAAGGGTGCAGAAGCCCTGAAAGGAGTCAGCTCTGGTACCACGCGTGTCCTAGACAATGGGATTACTGTTTCGAGGACCAATCTGGAGCACATGCTCGAACAGGGACCACCAGGTGTTTTACAAGTCGCGGCAACTCAGTCGGACATGCCATCTGGCTGCAGCGGCATCTCTCAGACTGGCATCTTTGTATACGATGTTTCAGGAACGCTTAGTCGGTGCCTTAAGAAACGCCGCATGGTATTGCTTCCGCGCCCCCCTCACCCGGAGCGCTTCATTTTGGATGTGAACCTGTATTGCGATAGCGCCGGGCAAAGTCCAGAAGAAACATCTATAACACCACCCCGCGAGAGGTATCCGTAGACGCCGTGCCCGGGAGTGTGTGACCTCGAGTGCCTACCAACGTGACCCCACAGTTCGAGGCCCAACGACGACGGTATGAAGATGCAGAGTCGCTAGAACAGAGGATCATAGAACTGGAGAAGCTTCTGGCTCTTGCTCCCCACCATAAGGGAGCAGTGAAGATGGTATCCGACTACAGGAAGAAGCTTGCGCGGCACAAGGCCGAATTCGAGAAGAAGAAGGAGATTGAACGTGTCCGAAGAAGCTCGGGCGGCGAGGAAGGAGTCATCAGAAAAGAGGGGGCAGGACAAGTCTGTCTTGTTGGAATGACCAAGAGCGGGAAGTCCACCCTGATCAACGCAGTCACGAATGCGAGTCTGACAGTCGGCGACTACCCCTTTACGACAACGGTCCCGACCCCTGCGATGTTGTCGTTCGAGAACATCAATATTCAGATGATTGAACTGCCAGGCGTCTTTGAGGGCAGCTATGAAACAGGTATTGGCAGGCAATCATTGGCCTTGGCGCGAGGAACAGACTGCATTGCCATCTTGGTGGATCTATCTCGAGACGTTGAGTCCCAAATGCATGTGGTTCTTGGCGAGATTGAAAGAGCTAGGATTCGCCTCAATCGTGAAAAGTCCGCAGTGCGAGTAGAGCGAGTCGGGTTGGGCGGTCAGATGGTCTATGGCGCTCAGAACTATCAAGGGGACATAGTGGAGGTGTATGAGTACCTGAGGGCCCGGAGGGTGGTCAATGTCATAGTCCGATTCCAGAAACCAGCATCATTCCAGCAGTTCATCGATGCTTTGGACACAAGTGTTGCCTATGTTAGGGCGCTAATAGTCGCAACCAAGGGAGATATGACGGGTTCGAGTACGCGATACGAAGAACTCGAGGCGGAGTATGGCAGCAGGTTTGAGATCGTGCCAGTTTCAGCAGTCCGCGGAGAGAACCTTGAGGCGATGAAGTGGGCCCTGTACAACCATCTTGATATCCTAAGGGTCTATACGAAGGTCCCGGGCAAGAAGCCTGAAACCAAGCCCATTGTTCTTCCAGAGGGCGCAGTTGTGGAAGACGCCGCCAGAAAAATACACAAGCAGCTATTTGTGGAGAGGTTCCGTTCTGCAATCATCCTGAGAGAGAACGACAAGATAAAACGGAGACAAGTAGGTCTGAACTACCCGCTTCAAGACGGTGATGTACTGCAGCTTCTGCACAGGTAGCTCCTCTTGAAGACTGAATTGTGGTGGCACTAGGCGTTGACAGAGTTACCAAGCCTCTTCATAGTACTCGTCGAACCGGAATCGCCGGGCAATGTCGGCTTTGTGGCGAGAGCCATGGCGAACTACGGGGTTTCAACCCTACGGATAGTCGGTGCGGATCCCCGGCATGATGAACAGGCGCGGATGTTCTCTGTCCATGCATCGGACATACTCGAGTCTGCCGAGATCTTCTCTGATTTGCCTTCTGCTCTTGCTGGCACAGAAGTCGCATGGGCAGCGACGGCGAGGTCTGGCGGAAACCTGAGCGTCACTCGTGCGGTCGTGCCGCTGACCGAGCTCCCGGACCCCACATCACTGAATGGACGTGTCGCATTGGTCTTTGGGAGAGAGAGTTGCGGACTCACCAACAAGGAGGTCGACACGTGTGATTTGGCCTTCTCAATACCCACGTCTACGGAGTATCCGAGTATCAACCTGAGCCATGCTGTTGCCATCACCCTGTATGATCTCTTCAGGAGGCATGCACCCAAGAAGGAGAGAACGCGGAGCGAGGCGCGACCGGCCACAAGAGAAGAGCGCGAGCAAGTCTGCAAGTTCATAGATGAAGTGAGTGACCGGCTGCCGATTCCAGAGCACAGAAGACCCAGAGTCAAGCGTGTCTTCAGAAATCTGCTAGGTCGGGCATATCTGACAGGAAGGGAGGCATTCACACTGACCGGGTTCGCCCGTCTGGTGAGGGATATCGTGTGTGAGAAACAGAAGGAGGACTACTCTGCACCATAGCCGAGCTTGCGCCTCAGCTCAGGATCAATCTTGTCAAACACTATTCTGCATGGTGTAGGTATCTTTGGTGCTGCCTTCTGAAGTGCTAGTCGCGCCACGTCGATTTGGTCTCTGTCGACTCGTATCGTTATCACAGCCTGTCCGGGTCGTATGCGTGCTGCACTACCTATCACCTTGCCCCACGACTTTCGCATCCCGTCTTGCACTCGGTCTGCCCCAGCGCCAGTGACCATTTTGTTCTCGCGGAGCCACTGGTAAGGTTTGACTCGTACCCTCAAGTGGAACTTCTGCCTAGGGAGCTTCTTGGCCATGTATCGGTTAGCAGCTACACGCGCAGCCTCCAGCGCTTGGTTTCGGATCTGGCACCTCTCCATACCGACAAGCGACATCTCCACTTCGAAATCGATTTCGGGAGCACCCATGTCAAAGCTGGCTATCTTTGACGCGGGCTGCCTGTGGATATACTTGGTGCGCATAAACGCGGGACGGTCGCATTCCCTATAACAGCGGCCTGGACGCTTACCCATATCGTTCACCTGAGGCTGTTCTATAGGCTTCTCTGCTCAGACTCAGGGAGAGCCTCTTGGCATTCAATAAAAGGGTTGTGGCACGAACTATTATGTATGATGAGAGAAGCTGTCGACAGCGAGAGAAAACTGCAGTAGCAGGTACTGTGCCGGACTTGCAGAATCTACTTTGTTCCAGTATGGATGAACGCTTCTTGACTGTCAGCCTCTCCGCCAAAGGGCGGTAAGCACCACCTTGACAACTATTCATGTCAGATAGGTGGAGGGAAAGAGATCAGATGTGATGGAGCATTCCCGGCCCATCATATTATTCCTTACAGGCTCGTTGGCCCAGAAGAGGACCAGAGCATAATCGGGTAGCTCTGAAGTCACTTGTCAGAAAGAACCCATCGTACATAACGGATAATAACACAGAAACCGCCTAGGACATGAAACAGGCAGGGTGGACCGGGAATTGGTGCGGCGGAGTGTCTTGGGTGCTGCTGTCATTATGGTCTTTGTCTTTGGAGTTGCCGGAGGCGTCCTCGTGCTCTATAACCAGAGTGCAGGTCTGCACTGGGGAGTGGAACTAGGTGATGAGATCACCTACGCTGTGAGAGTCACGGGCTTCAGTGAGTACTGGCCGTTCAACGGGTCGTTCTCTCCGCCATACCACGTTGAACTGAATAATACCTACGTGACAATACGAATCGATAGCCTTCCTGAAATCCCCTCCTTCCCGAATGGGGCAGCATTCGCAGAAGGCATACTCAGCTATGTGAAGACTTCCATCACAGGACCCCTTGAGTATATGAACGGGACCGAGGTTGTTTCGGTGGACTACTTGTTCCTCAACAATCTCATATCTCAGTCCATTCTGCCTGTGGGAAACTGGCCCTTCATAGACTCCCTGTATCCGGACATATCGGAATCAGACCCACTTTGTGATACCTATTTCTCATCTCTGAACACATCGTTCATGATTGGCCATAGAACGTATCTATATGACGCAGGCTCGGGATGGTATGCTACCGTTGACATGAGCACAGGACTCCCGACCAACGCCACAGTGTGGGCATGCCAGTACTATGGGTATACTTTCTACTCGTACGAAGTCACATTGACCCCGTTGGTGTCCTCTTCTTATTGAAACCGAACGCAAACATTCTGCGAGTTACTCGGGCCGCTATCCTGCAGATCTAACTCACTTTCAGATTGCCCCGTGTGCGGCCAAGTGGTCAGTGGTAGCACCCCTTCATGCGCTCGTTTCTGGCCCGGCGAGCGCTGCAATAACGAGCAGGGGAAAGACAATCGTAGCATCCCCTATGACCGTTTCGCAGTTCGCATCTATCTGGACCTTCTGCCAAGAAACGCCCTCGACGAGAGGAGCCCCACTGAGGCTACCTCCTTCTGGGCGGTCAAGCGTTATCTGAACTGCGAGGTTCAGACCACCCCTGAGGATTGTGCAGCCCATAGTGAAGTGCTTGCTCAGACCGCCGCCAAGCATAATGGCTCCTGTCTTCTTCGCCTTGTGCACTATCTCTCCGAGTATCCTAAGATCCTTCACAAAGTCCAGAGTGAACTTCTTGGTTGTGCTGTAGGCGTACATGTGGAAGCCCAGCATCGAGTCCATGATGCCTGGGGAGAAGATAGGCACGTTCCTAAGTGCCGCTTGACGCACTATGGATTCATCATCGGAGAGTGTCAGCCCGAGATCTCTCAGGAACTCGCTCGGAGCCATACTGGCGGTCTTCTGAGGGTCCAGCTGGTCTAGGAAGCCGTAAACCCCCTTCTCGAATGTCGCAAAGTCCTTCTCGCGAATCAAGATGTCGCCTATCCTGCCAAGACCCTTGCTCCGGAGCGCTTTGTCATCAGTGGAACTCTGTGCTCTATAGTGTGCACCGCCGTATGCCTCGACAATGTCATGCACTATGTTCGCTCCGCTAGTGACAATCGCATCTACGTATCCACTTCGGACGAGGTGCATCACAACCTTTCGTAGCCCACCTGGGACCATGGGACCAGACAGGGAAAGGAATGTGAAACAGTCGGGGTCGTTGAACATTTTCGAAGTGATCGCTGCAGCCCTGCCAAGTCGACCTGCTCCAAGAACCCCGACCTGCTCCATGGCACGTACAAGTCCTGCGACGGATGTGTCTTTCTCGGGGTCGATGTGCTGTACCCGCTCCATGATGATCAATCTGGTCTGGCCACGGTCATCAGTGATAAAGCATTCTGTGGAGGCGCGGAGGTATACGCAGGTCCGGGTATCTTTCCGGGAGGGCTGAACCCGGGCCTGCGCACTAGAGAACTAGTGTCTTAACGTGTGGAGTGAGCATGATTCAGCCTTCTGGGAGCACAGTGTGGAACTAAGAGGACGCGCGGTGCCTAGAGAGTACGCGGAAAGTAATCTTCCACAGAAGCGTTTCAATACGCTTAAACGTGAGATACGGCGGCGGATAACCCATGCAGATGCCGCTTGTGACAGTTACGAATCTCGGCATTATCATTATAATGTTGGGTCTTATCGTTCAGACCATATGGATCCTGTTGGCCAAGAGGGGTCGCGATCGTTACATCAACGACGTCACTCACTACCACAGACCATCTTCAGCACTCTCGAAATACTGCGGCTGGCAGATGTCAGCAGCACGAAATGCCGTCATTGACGGGCTGATTCTCGAAACCATCCTAGTTCTGCTAGTCCTTGCAGTGACAATTGCCTTGGCTAGTATCGACTATTTGGTGCAAGACCTGCCTTACCTGCTGTTTGTCGTCGTACTCTCTTTTTTGAGCACATTCCAGACGGCTTCACGTGTTGCAGGGGTTGCGAAGATAGAGAGGGCCATCTACAATGACATCAGTGCATCGGTCGACAAGATAGGCCGGGCGAGATCACTGACCGATGAGCTTCTGAGGCAGGGGCCGACGCGGGATGGACGACAGTGGTTTGCAGTGTTCAGAGTTGCGCTGAAAGAGGACAGCGTAGGCTGGTCAGTACGTGACGTGCTCATGGAGAAGAGTGAGGAGCTGGATCGTCTCGCAGAACAAGCACACGCTCGTGGAAAGACTCCAAGAACCGGTCAGAAGTCGGAAACGGGTGCTGAGATCGAATAGTCATGCAGCGGGATGGAGTTAGGAAGTCATCTGCTATCATTCAGTAAGTCTTAAATGTGGTCTGGCGAGCAGCATCGAGAACCCACAATACGAGGGGATGCCATGTCTACAAGCAATGTGATGAAAGGCCGCAAGGGCGTCGTGGCGAGTTATCGTAGAGGAAAGCACCTCCAGCACCACGGCCAAGTCATTCTGCAGTTTGATGGTGTCGAATCAAAGAGCGGAGCCGCAGCCCTGGTTGGTCGGGATATCAAGTGGGTTTCTGCATCAGGAAGTGAGTTCCTTGGAAAAGTGCTCGGCGTGCATGGAAACAGTGGGGCAGTCCGTGCGAAGTTCCGAACTAACCTACCGGGACAGGCATTGGGTACGCCCGTGACCCTTCTCTGATTCCAACAACATCTTTTATCGTGATATGCAGTCCCTTTGGAGAGGACTTTTGAGCTATCCAATGATGACCAAAGGCTATCCTAGGACACAAGTCCAATGAGGAGTCATAGTTAAGCTGAGGGTAGCCAACCGCTTCCTAGATGTTGGACCATCTTGCACACTATCTTGCAGGAGCTTATAAGAAAGGGGTCCGGACAGATTCATGCGGCCAACTAAGCACAATGACTGGCCTCAAGGAGTGTAATCCCAGTGCCGTTTCATGGGAGGGTCGGCGGCAGCTGCCATGAAGTTGGACAAACACCTTATGTCCAAGTTTGTCCAACTTACAATGAACGGTAGTAACTCCTATGTCCAACTCTGCCCAACACAAAATGAACGGTAAGTCTGAGGAGCCAGTCCAGTTTCAGAAGAATTTCGTGAGATGACATAGAGGGTGTCGTGGATTCTCTACTTCCTGATGTACTGGTCCGCAGGCCTCACTCTGAAGATGGGTGATGATCTGCTTGATGATCTGGACAGGCCCAACCTCGCTTGGTTTCCCTTAGCCCTCTCTGGCGTGCTGTTTGGCGTGATTATGAGTCTCTCAGAATGGGACTTGGCCTTGCTCACCGCGATAGTCATTGGCGTGCTTCTCACAGGCAAGGTCAACAAGCCACAGTTTGTGATTGGTTTTGTTCTCATCGGGGTCGTGCTGGTTATCAGGGGAGTTCCCAATGTCATCAACTGGGTCAACTGGTTAGCCTTGGTCATGGCATTGCTGCTCGCAGCAGCATTCGACGAACGGGGTCACGATTGGGCTGACATGAAACAGAACTCGCGAGCACGTTTCTTCTTCAGGTACCGCTTCACCCTGAAATGTGCTGTACTGCTTTCCGCCTTGGTTTGGCCCTCGTTCTTTCCCACTGCATTGGGTATGTGGATTCTAGACTTTGGCTACGAAGTGGCAGGCGGAATCATGAGGAGGATGCCTGTATCAAATCATGAGGCACAAGTGAGCAGCAGACATCCCTGAACACGGGCTTCAGGCCCATGCTTCTGGCAAGGTCGACTCCTTCTTGGCTGATGTACGCGATTCCGTTCATGCCACTCTTGACAGCGAACCTGTCGGACTCAATCCTGTGCTTTCCAATAGGTCGGGCACAGCCCAACAAGAGAGGAGTTCGCTCCAGCCCGAGCCGAGCTATGGTCATGATACGACCGATGACAGCAGGTGCCGGCGGTTTGATGCCCTCCATGGCTGTCTTCTTGATGGGGCTGAGAATGATAATGACCACAGCAGCAGGGGGCCTCCTCGAGATCAAGTGCAACGCTTCGAGCTCGCCGCCGAGTTGCCCGTAGTTTAGACCAACAAGAACGTGGGGCACGGTAGGAACACCGTTCCTTGCTAAGACTTCAAGTGACTTATCCATCTTGGCGGGGCCGCCCTCAATGTGGTATACCTCTCTGGCTACACGCTCGTCACCTATCACATCGAGCATCGCTGCATCTACCTGCGCCTTGGCCAGAATCCTAGCAGTGTCGTCATCCACAAGACCCGTATGAACAACAACCTTCAGTCCAATCTCCTTCTTGATGGTTGAGATCTCTTCAGCAAAACGAGCGAGTGGCACATGACCCTCACTGTCAGACCCACCACTGATGAGCACTCCCTCAGCACCTTGCGCTTTGATCTCCTTGCACCTTCTGACGAGGTCCTCTGGGGTAAGCACTGGTTCCATTCCTCCGAGAAGACGTCCGTTGCAATGCTCGCAGTTCAGGGAACAGGCGCTGCCTGTGACACTCAGTGATATGAAGTTCGTAGGGGTAGTCTGTCTGTGATCTCTGATTCTGTGTGGATACGACGTGGGGCTATAGCACATCAGACTGTTACCGAAGTATTGGACTCTCCTCTCAAACCCCTCTGTAGCGGCTTGGTCCGCATCTTCTACGGATGCATTCAGTATGTCAGGGCCGTCCCTGAGAATTGAGAAGGTCATGGGGCTTTCCGGGGTCGAAAACCTCTCATGTGCTATTAGGCTTGTGATGCGTCTTGGAATGCTGACAGTTCATTATCGGTTGAACAGAGTTGGACACAAAATTAGTCGACCTTCCAGAAACGGGACCGGGTCGAGCTCCTTGAGGACAATTCGCGTTCAGCCCACCTCAGAGGTCGAATGGGTCAAGAACCGTCTGAGCTCCTGTTTGAGATGGCCCAAGACAAATCAACCTTTGAACGGGTTCCACGCACCCACAAGTATAACTGATACACACATTTGTCGCAGCCACAGAGAACGTAACATCTGTCTGGGTGATTCCATTGTCGGGGGTAGATACGACCGGGATTGATTACTTCTTCAATGCAAGAAGTGTTGCTGTCTACGGGGCCTCAGCAACTCCCAACAGTGTAGGTCAGGCCATCATTCAGAACTTCATAAAGCCACAGTACACAGGCAAGATCTATGCAGTCAACCCAAAGTACTCTAGCGTCCTCGGCGTGCCCTGCTTTCCAACTTTGCAGGAGATTCCCGGCCCGGTGGACTTGGTAGTTGTCGCAGTTCCGGCAAGAATCACGCCCAGAGTGTTCGAGGATATTGGGGCCAAGGGCACGAAGGCGGCAATCGTGATTTCTGGTGGATTCTCGGAAACAGGTCCTGCCGGAGCAGAAATCGAGGACGAGATTGTGGCGATAGCAAAAACATACGGTATACGCATAATCGGTCCCAACTGTGTCGGAGTGATAGACAGCCAGACTCATGTGGACACGTTCTTCTTGCCAGAGTACAGGTGCGGACGGCCGAAACCCAGTAACGTGGCAAACATCTCTCTAGTATCCCAGTCCGGAGCATTTGCTGCGGCCATATCGGACTGGACATCTGAACTCGGGATAGGGATTAGCAAAATCATCAGTCTGGGAAACAAGTGTGATGTGGACGACGATGATTTGCTCTGCTACCTGGGGGAAGATCCGTCAACACAGGTCATCTGCTTCTACATAGAAGGCTACGATACAGACAAGGGACGTACCTTCTTCGAGACTGCAAAGACCACCGTGCTACGGAAACCAGTGCTGGTTGTGAAGTCAGGCAGGGGAAAACGGGCACGCGCTGCTGCCAGTTCTCACACAGGCGCCCTCGCAGGCCTAGACCAGATTGCTGATGCAGCCTACAGGCAGTCAGGAGTGATTAGAGCAGACAACTTCGAGCACATGTTTGACATGGCCAAGGCCCTTGCTATGCAACCGCCTGCAAGAGGAGACAGGGTCCTCATGGTCACTAATGGCGGAGGGCTGGGGGTTATGACCACAGACGCCCTCGAGGCATTGGGCTTGGCGGTGCCAAGTCCGTCCCCGGACTTGGAGGAGAAACTGAAGTCGCGGCTACCGTCCTATTGTTCATGGCACAACCCAATCGATGTTGTCGGTGATACTGACGCTGGCCGCTATGATGCGGTATTCGATGAGGCAATCAAGAGTGGGGAGTACGACATTTTCGTGGTTGGCATGCTGCTGCAGACGCCTTCATTGGGCATGGATGTGACGAATGTGATATCGAACTACCAGCGGCAATCTGGAAAGCCCTTCGTGGTTGTTTCAATGGGGGGTGCATTCACTACGAAAGCAGGAGAAATAATGGAACTCATGGGTACGCCTACCTATGCAACAGGTGAGAAGGCGGCGGTCGCAGCAAGCGCACTTGCGGAGTATGGGAGAATCAGATATGGCGGGAAATTCAGCCGTTCGCAATGAGTTGCACAAGGTTGGAAACTGGAGCCCTTGTTACCCCAAGAACGGCACTGAGGCCCTACTCCTTGAAACTACGCTGGATGAAGCCAACCTTTCAGGACTGAGAAAGAATAAAACGGGCAATGAGCCACCGATTTGAACTGACGAGGTCTGATATGCGAATGAAAACTGCCAAGAAGGTGTTTGAAACCGCCCTAGCAGAGGGCCGGACTTACATCTTAGAAAACGAAGCGAAGGATATCATGAGGGCCTACGGCATTCCGATTCCTGCTTATGACACTGCGACGACAGCAGATGATGCGGCCTCCAAAGCTAAGAAGATTGGATTTCCTGTTGTCCTCAAGGTGCTGTCCAAGGATATCCTCCACAAGTCGGATGCTGGGGGTGTCAAGATCAACCTCAAGGACGAGGGCGAAGTCAAGAAGGCCTTCCATGAGATTGTTGATAATGCGATCAAGTATGGCAAGGAGAAGGGAGTCAAAGTGGATCTCAGCCGTGGTGTGCTCATTTCTGACTTCGCAGACATGGGCACCGAAGTCATCATTGGAGTGACGCGGGACCCACAGTTTGGTCATGCACTGATGTTTGGGCTCGGAGGCATATTCGTGGAAGTGCTGAAAGACGTCACCTTCAGACTTATACCGATGTCAGAGTCCGATGCACGTGAAATGGTCAGTGAGATAAAAGCGGCGAAGATCCTTGAAGGAGCCCGCGGTCAACCTCCTCGAGATGTAGACGCACTGGTCAATGTGATTCTGTCAGTTTCAAAGATGGTGAAGGAGAACCCAGAGATAGTTGAACTCGACTGCAATCCCACTTTCGTCTATGAGAAAGGCAAAGGTGCACTTGTCATCGACGCGAGGATTCTGATTGAGGAGCCAAAGAAGACACAGAGCCCAAGTCGTTGAGCAGTTGCTCAAGCAGAATCAGTCCTCTCTTTAGGTCGGGATCTTGGAGTCCGCCCTCAAGCTTTGGCCTCGTGCCAGAAGCGAGAAGTAGTAGCAATGAAACCAGTTGAGGTACTAGCCGAGAGTACTGCAGCAGAAACTCACGACTGCCTGCGGAGTCAGCAATCAGGCCCTCGAAACGTCTCATCAGGAGACTGATTCGCTCCCCGATATCACCTGAAGGTTTGAGGCTCTTGAAGAGGCCGACTACTGCAGACTCCTCCTGAAAGAGGCCAGGTGGAATGCCGACATTCCTGAGCGCAACTAATGCTGCCGCTATCGTGGATTCATAGCTTTGCTCGTCAACTTTCGTGAAACCCCGCTCTACCGTCAGCAGCTGAGCAAGAAACCTGAGGGAGTTTGTGAGAATGGACCGGCCGGCTCCCGATGTCAGTGCTGCGAGCTTCGACAGATTCTCACCGTGTAGCCGTTCGAGTCGAGCCATTGCCGAAGAGTCCAGCTTTCGTTCGAAGCCGGGTGCTAAGGACACGCTCGCAGCTCGATGCACCTTGGGGTTTGTGCCTACGGTTCGGATGGCAGTCAACGCTTTGAAGTCATCGACTGAGCTGTAGAACAACAGCACCCGAATCACATCATATCCCGCTTCGAAGTCGTTCTCCGAGGTTATGGTGCGTCCCTGACTTTTCGAAACGATTGCGCTCATGAGCGCCCAGACTGAGGCGAAACTCTCACACAAATCGGACTTAGTACGTGACTCAGCTATGCCATGTTCTTCTAGGTACTGTGATATTTTCTCGGTGGAGCCAGCAATGCGACTGAGTGTTTCGTTGCCGAGCTGGACAGCGGCAAGAGACTCCATGAACTCATGCGGGTCATGTGACGGTGGCCTAAGCACTAGCCCAGGCGCCTTTCTTGTTATTGACCACCACTTAGAGGTCGATGCGAAGTGATCAAGCAAGTCTACTGTGCGAGTAAGATCGGATAAGTTGGCAACTTCTCTAGAGTCAAGGTATGCCATGAACCGACAGAACAGTGTCAGGAGTTTCGTCAAGTGGCCCGATGTGCTCTGACCAGCGAATGTTCCCTCCGAGAATCGATCAGCGACTGCCCTGAGGCGTGCTGGCAACTCGTCACCAAGACGCGTCCGGACCAGCCCTCTGTAGACTTCGATTGGCGTCCTGACCAAAGCCATGCACTCTCTTCGTTGGTCGTGTCAGCTCTTACTGAGCGTGGTCTCATCTGGCCACCGGGGAACTCTTGACATATAAAACACTGTGTCATTCGATTGCTCGTTCAATCACAATAATGGTTCTACAGTGTGATACATGCCTCACTTGCCGAATCTGCGAGAGCGTCGTTCGTATGACCGCAAGGCCCGCCAGATATCAATCCGCCTCACTGCAGGCCAGTATACCTGTGCAAAATACAGCTCTGAATAGGCAGACTGCCAAAGAAGGAAGCCCGAGAGCCTCTCTTCGCCGGATGTTCGGATTATGAGGTCAGGGTCCGGGACTCCATTTGTGTACAGGTGGCTCTCGATTGTTTGCTCGTCCACATCAGAGGGAGACATCTCACCAGCCTTAATCATCTGGCCGATTGCCCTGACCGCATCTACTAGCTCCGCTCTCCCCGAGTATCCTATGGCGACATTCAGGATATGATTACTGTACATCTCAGTTTCGGCCTCGGCCTTGTGGATTGCCTCCCTTACTTCTGGGGGTAAGAGATCAACCCGACCAATGGCCTTGATGCGGACCTTGTGCTTGCGTACGTCAGGATTGTCAATGACATCAGCGAACTTCTTCCGGGCAATTGTCATTATCTCTTTGACCTCTTCATTGCTCCTCTGGAAGTTTTCAACTGAGAAGGCATAGAGTGTGCACACCTTAACACCGGCCTCCCAGAGGATCCGCAGGACCTCCATGACCTTCTGTGCGCCCTTGTGATGTCCCATCCAAGGCACATCGAAACCATGCTCCCGAGCATAGCGGCGATTACCGTCGAGTATTATTCCTACATGTCGAGGTGCCTTCTCCTTACTCAGCTGCTTGTACAACCAGTATTCATAGAGCCTGTACACCGGCCCGGCGAAGTTCAACGAACACCACGACCTGTTTATAGGATGACCTGTCTATGAGATGAGAGATTGGATGACCTAATAGGCTTGATGCTGAGGTGTCCGGAGAATCAGATGAGTTGGGCCACCTTCTCTGCGGCGCGTTTCATGTCAAGGAACACAAGACCGAGCTTCGCATTGGCTGTGGTTGACACCGTGAGGCATGCGTTCATCCCCGCTTGAATCACAAGTATCCAACCATTGACACCCTTCACATTGACCTGCTCAAGATTGCCCTTTCCCAGTTCAACCGCAGCTTTCTCACCCAGTGTCAACATCGCTGCTGTTATCGCTGCGAGCTTCGCCTCATCGACGTCGGTTGGCAGGGCTGAAACTATCGGAAGTCCCTCAACACTCACTATGGCACAGGCCTCAATCTCAGGAATACTGCCTTGCAGCTCGTTCAGGACTCCCTCGAGTGTATCGCCCCGCGACTCGCTCATCAGACTCACCTGGGTGCATTCACTTGTACATTCTCTTAAGGATGACTTCCCGTGCTATGGCCTGGAAGGCTCTTTTAACTCCTACGCCCTGAACGGCGATGGTTTCGTAGATCGGCACGTTGCCACCGAGTCCCAGTAGATCAAGCATCTCATCTCGAGACATCCTGTTGGGCAGGTCACGCTTGTTCAGCATGACTACAATGGGAATATCACGGCCCAATACATCACCTAAGAACAGCTTCAATTCCTCGAAGCTCTCAACGTTCTCCTCTCTCTGGTCGGGAGATGAGTCCGCAACGAACAGTATCCCGTCAGTCCCTTGGAGCACAACTTTCCTCTGATGCCTGTGTCGCTTCTGCCCCGCAACGGTGAACACGTCAAAGAGGACACGACCTCCTGCGCTCATCGGTACGTAGTCAAAGAACAGGGTGCGGTTTGTTTCATCTTCGATTGCCGTGAACTCTCCCTTCTGGAGACCCTCGACCTTTCCGTACAGCCAGCGTAGGGCAGTCGTCTTGCCGCCTAGGCTCGGACCATAGAATACCAGCTTGAGATGAATCCTGCCCTTGTCATCCTTGCGCACGTTTCAACACCTCGGTGCTATATGTTGTTCTTGTGGATTATCCCTGTCATAGTGGCGCAGAAACACCACCAGTGTGAGAGTACGTACCACCGGGCAATTCTCATGCTCTGAGAGCCAAGTATCAGTCCCCGAGCCGGGCATCCCAAATCGGGTAACTGGCTGTGGTAACATTGTACTCTCATAAAAGCCTTTGTCCGTTAAGTAGACAGGAGTCTACTTGACAGGTCAGTTCCGGCGACCAGCGCGGGCTCATACCTTTTCGAGCTCTGCAAGAGCCGACTTCAGATCCTCTTCGTCCAGCTCCTTGCCCTTTGATGGGGCTGTGGGTTCGACTGCCAAGAACTTGTCCAACTCTTCTGCGAGCTGAACGCCCTGCTTCTTCATGATGAGCCGGATGAGGCCGATGTTCACCTCAGACTCGGAAACAACACAGAGGACACCCTTGCCGCAGGAAGAGGCGAATATCTTACCTTCTGAGAACTCGGAGGTAACAATCTCAAGCTCTCCGATCTGTAGGTTCTTCCCCTGTTCCTCGCTGGCGCAAAACACTGCGCTCGCAATCGCGCCTATCGAATCTGTATCAATAGGGAAGTAGCTGAGCTTGCTGACGTTTGCGATTGTCAGCCCAGTCTTGTCAACAAGGATTACCTTCTTAATGCCCTTGTCTTGGCGGATGATTTCAGTGAGGATCTTGTCGAAGACCTTTGGATCGCTCATGTCATCGTGCTCCTTTCAGCTCGGTTTCTTCAGAACTACTAATATTAACCCCTCTTTCACATCGGGTGCTATGTTAATCTGACCCTTAGATGTGTCAAGGGTCAGGAATGACAGAGACCCCTCTCGGAGTTCTCTCACTGCATCGAGCGCCTTGCCCACTAGGGAGGTTATGATGGCAGCAACAGATTCAGTCGTTTCGGGGTCTAGGTCGCTACTCAGTGGCAAGCCCTCCATGTTTGTGACGACAACTCCTCGGACTCCTCCTTGCGCCTTAATCTTAGAGAGAATCGACCGGAGCTTGTCCTGACTAACCAACTGTAGAATCCCCGCTGCTGTCAATTGTGCATTTAGCATTCCTACGCCACGCTTGGGTATTTGAGACTTGTGGCAACAGGGTCTTCTCAACAGACCATTTGCGCATTCTGAAATCGGACCGCGCCAATGTTTTGACTGGCAGGAGGGCCGCACACCGTACGGATTCGGACAATCCCATTCGGCGACGAGGTGTGCGGTCGTCAGAAAGGAACAACTCGTTGATGATTTACTCCTCGTCCTCTTCGTCGTGAAAGAGTGCCTTGGATGCTTTCCTCATTTGGGCCAAGTTCTCAGTGACCGCTTGATCTGCTGCGGCTGATGGTGCCCCCGGTCGCGCACTGCCCACTGCTGCTTCCTGACGTTCCATGTTCTCCTCTTCGGAGGCAAGCGCATCATCGGCCTTCTGCAGCTTCGCCTTTACCGGCGCCGGCGCGGCCTTGGCCTGCTCCTTCATTGCAGCCCTGAAACTGGCAATCCGACTCATGCCCGCGGCACGACCGCCGCCTAGGGCCTCCTCTCCAGCCTTCTGGACAACGAAAGTGGCGCCGATGGTCGGGTCCATTGTCTTCACGAGATCTTTTTCATCTGAAGTGACCCGCAGCTTCTTGGTGAAAGTACGCATCCGTCTGGACCCATCTTGGTCAGTGTATTCCACCTGCACTTGAATGGGGACTTCCTTGGCCTTGAGCTTGCTCTCGGGCTCCACCTCGAAATAGAGTTCATGATTCTCACCCACGACACCTATCCTACTCTCACCCTTCGTCCGCAGTTCTTCCACAACGGCCCTTGATACACCCGAAGCGTCCTTGACCTTCACGCCGGCTGGAGTGAAGAGCCGGACTTGGACATCGCGACCGAGCATCGATGCTCCCGCTAGCTCTGACAGGCTCTTGTCGAGTTCATTTGGCGTAACATAGTACATCTGGCCACCTGTGGCCTCAGGCATCAGGCCCAGTGTTCTCAACTCCATCCCTGCACCAGTGGCAATCCCAACTACATCGATGGCTGTACCATTGTCTTTGAACAGACGTCCTAGGTCTTCATAGTACTTGTTTCCAGGAGTGACTTGGTAGCCCTCAAGAGCGCCAATGCCTTCGTTCGCAAGTCCGTCAGTGAGAAGAACGACGCGGCCCACACCTCGGTGCTTGGCAATCACACACGCCATGGCTACCGCAGGACCAAGAGCAGTTCCACCTTGCTCTCTCAGGGCATTGATGTGACGCTTCAGACTGCCAGCATTTCCACCCACCTTGACAAGCTTGATCTTGTCCATCAGTTTCCGTGCGGCTTCAGTGATAGCCTCGAAGCTCGCAAAGGACTCTCTCGGAAGCTGCACAGCCTCACCCGTTTCCACATTGCGAAACAGAACGGAACTCTCAAACTCAATCAGCCCGAACAGCGTGTCGGGAGTGTTTGCGGCCAAGCTCTCAACAGAGGTGGTCAGACTCCTCTTCACTGCTGCCAGATTGGCCCCAGCCATTGAGCCGGACACATCAATCACGGCCAAGAATGACCTACCGCCAGCAGAGGTGACTGTGGTGGTCGTGGTCTGAGTCTTGTCGGGAGCGGGCTTGATGACGAAATCCGTGTCTGAGCCGGCAAGAACCACTTCACCTGCAATCACATTCAATGTGCCGCAGAAGGGGCAGACAAAGTGTTTCCCAATCTTCCTGTCTTCCACAATCTGGTCGGCGCTCATCAGGAAGCCATTGCACTTGTGACATGCAATTGGCATTCCAGTGATCTTTGTTACATCGCGTGCGAGGTCTCTGAACTCAACACGTAGGACATAGGGAATGTCACCAATCATGTCCTTCGAGGCCGGAAAGGCCTCTGAACTGGTCCTAAGCATGGGCATCTGTATTATCCCTCAAAAGACTGTCACCAGTCAGATGTGGCCCATTATGCTTTAAGTCAATTGCTGATGTTTCCGCTTCTGAGCATCTGGAGAATCACAGAATGAGCAGACACATGGGGCGTACAACTCCAGTGCGGATTCGCGGATGACAAATACTTCTGCGTCCAACTCTATCCAGCCAATAGTGAACGGCACGTACCATCGCAGGAAGCACAATATGAGGAGACTTCTGTCACTACGAGATGTCAGCACAGAAGATATAAACATCTCAGAGACCTCTACTTGATGACAGCGGGTGAAACTCATCGGAGGACTGTCACGATGGTGGACAAGGCCAAGATAGAGTCAGTCGTGGCGCAGACCATGGCGGCGAATGCTGATATACAGGGCATAGTGGTTTGTGACGACAAGGGCAAGGTGTTGTTCGGTCACACCGTTACGGCGGGAATCAAACACACAGACGTTGCAGCGTTGATCGCCAAGATATCTGCTAACTCGTCGCAACTAGTCACGACGGTTGACAAGGGCAGTCTGAAGGAGATTAGTATAGCGTCCGACAAGGGATATGTCATAGTCTTGGGTGATGTGCAACTTGTCCTTGCTGCAATCGCTGGAGAAGGCGCGAAGGAGTCAATGGGTCTTCTCAGAATCGCGCTCAAGCGCGCGCTCATGTTGATGGTCAAGTCCTAGTGCGAAGGTAGGTCTCAGAGCTATCTTTTTGTAGCTTTAAGCAAGCGGGTTCGCCCAGATGGGAATACTTGGGTATCACTCGTAGTATTACCACCGTCATACCAACCGTATTTAGGGTCCTGTATCCCCCAGATAATAGTCAGACACGCCTCTGTCGGGAACTGGCCATCTAGGGAGCCGGAAGGGATGGTGCCTTGGTCCACATCGAGAAGCTAGTATGCAAAGGCTTCAAGTCATTTGGCCGGGACACCGTCACGATTAACCTCAGCCCCGGCTTTACCTGTATCGTCGGGCCGAACGGGTCAGGCAAGTCTAATGTGATTGATGCGATTCTCTTTGTGCTTGGGCAGCTGAGTGCTAAGACCTTGCGTGCGAATGTCTTCTCGGAGCTGCTCTATACTCCTCCCAAGCCAGACATGCCTCCAAAGGCCAAGTCGGCCGTTGTAGAGCTCTGCTTCAACAACAGGGACAGGAAACTGCAAATTGATGCTGACAGAGTCGTTGTTGAGAGAGAGCTGGACGAATCGGGTAAGTCAGTCTGCAGGATAAACGGTAAGATGGTCACCCGTGCGGCCGTGATAGATATCCTCGGCGGCATAGGTGTTGACCCAAACGGCTACAATCTTGTACTCCAAGGCGAGATTGCCCAGATGGTCAAAGTCAGCCCGATCGAACGACGCAAGCTCATTGAAGAGATTGCAGGCATATCGGCCTATGATGAGCAGAAAGAGAAGGCGCTCAAGAAGCTTGCAGAGAGTGAAACCAACCTAGGCAAGGTCGAAACCCAGCTCCAAGAACGTCGTCGCCAGCTGGAGCGTCTGGAAGCAGAGAGGAAAGATGCCCTCCGCTACTCGGGCCTACGTGATCAGATACAGCAGACCAGAATCGAGAGTGTGACTTGGACAGTCATCAAGTCCAAGAATCGGACAACTACGATAGACGAGACACTCGCTGATCGAGCCGCAGACGCTGAGAGGTTTGCCAAGCAGCTGACCAAGGTCGAAGCAGACATGGCTAAGACCGAGTCTGAGATTGAAGAGATAGAACAGGAGATTGACCTGATAACCGGCGGGGATGCATCAAGGGTTTCTGAACAGTATGGTACCATGACAGCGGAAGTTGAGCACCTTGGGAGCAAACTCGAACGTGCGAAGAGTGATTATGAGAGAACTAGGCAAGAACGGGACACACTTGAGAAGCAACTAATGTCCACGAAAGACCAGATGGCCGCTGCGGGGAGTGCAATCAAGGAGAAGGAGCTCGGGCTTGAGAGTCTTGACAAGGAGATTGTGGAATGCTCAGATGACATCGCACGACTCGATGGTCTTTTTGAGAGAGAGCAGTCTGCATACTATGAAGCCACTCTGCGGCTTCAGGACCTCAACACACAGATGGCGCACCTCGATGAGGGTGTGACTGAAATCAGATCGACCATCAGATCAGATAGTAAGGAACTGGGGCTCACGTATGAGGAGTTACGCGATGCTGAGGAATCCCTGAAGAAGACGGAGGAGGAACTGTCAGAACTCGGCTCTATCGTCCCGGCAAAGACTACAGCCCTTCAAAGACTACAGGAGTCCGAAGGCGCAAGGCGGCAGGAACTTGAGGACACTGAGAGGCAACTTGTCACGGTGGACGCGCAGGTGAGTGAGAGCAGCAAGCTCGTTGCCTCGACAAAAGAAGAACTGATTAAGATACAGGCTCGACAAGATGCGTTGAGAGAGGCCGAAGAGGCGTTCCTGAAACGCCGGAGAGCCTTGGCCAGAGTGCTTGAACTGCGTGACAAGGGAGAGATTGACGGGGTCTGCGGTACAGTAGCAGAACTCGGAGTCATAAATCCAGACTATGCCACAGCCATGCAAGTGGCGGCAGGTGACAGGCTGTCCCACATAGTCGTAGAGAATGAGGATGTGGCCACTCGGTGTATTGATGTGCTTAAGAAAGAGCGAGTAGGACGGGCCTCGTTCATCCCGCTGAATAGGATAAAGACACAGAAACCGAGTCGGAAGCCACAGAGAGAGGGTGTGATAGGCTATGCACTGGACCTTGTGACCTTTGACCCCAAGATGCGTCCGGCCTTTGAGTTCGTGTTCTCTGATACACTTGTGACTGAGGACTTCGATACCGCAAAGACCTTGGGCTTCGACAACTGTAGAGCGGTTTCGTTGGAGGGTGACTTGGTAGAACGCTCGGGACTAATCACTGGAGGACACTTCCATAGAGACTCCACGGGGCTCTCACTTCAAGAGGAGGACACGAGCCCAGACGTGATCTCGCGCCTCAAGGGCCTTGAGGACATTCTGTCTGAGCTGCAAGAGCAGCAGGAGGAGCTCCGGGGCAGGAAAAGGGCACTTGACCGTGAGATTGAAGACATCTCTAAGCGGAATTACAGGGACGGGCTGGAACTGAAGGGTCTGGAGGAAAAACTCAGGGACAGGGAGCAAAAAGCACAGAAACTGAAAGAGAAGACTGACAAGGCAAGAGTCACGATTGAGGAACTGGAGCAACAGATATCCGAGCTGAGGACTCGAGATGAGGAGCTCACTGCTCAGAGAGAGAGAGTCAGAGAACAGAGAGACCAGTGCAACGAGGTTCTGGCTAGGTCAGACACGGCCAAGCTGAATCAGGACCTGAGAGACCTGAAGGAGGTCCTAGAACACCACAAGCGAAATCACGAGAGGATTCGGACCGAAACCTCCGCACTGAGAGTTTCGATTCAAGAGAGATACTTGCCCAAGTCAGTAGAACTGGAACACCGAATCGAGTCACTGGAGGCAGTATTGCCTAGTCTGGAGGATGATGCTACATCTATTGAGGCAGATCTCGGGGCAAGAGAGAGCGATTTCCTCAAACTGAAGTCGGAGAGAGAACAGATTGACACGGCAGTCAAGGATAAGCGAGTGCGGCAGCTGAAACTGAAGGAAACCATCAGAAACCTTAGACTGAAACAGGAAGAAACCAAGGAGTCGCAGACTGGAAATGAGAAAGCTGTCTACAGGCTCCAAGTAGAACGCTCACGTCTGGAAACCGATTTGGTCGGACTAACTGCTCAGCTTGGTGCAGTGACCGACGTAGAAATAGAGCTTGAGAAGAGAGCAGGACAACGTGAGCTGACTGCCAAAGCAATTGAGGACCTCGAAGAGAAGATCAAAGAGATTGAGAGAGAACTCGAGGCAATGGGTCCAGTCAACTTGAAGTCGCTCACAGACTACGACACTGAGAGGGGAAGATACGACGAGATTGTCGAGAAGAAGACGCAGCTTGAGAAGGAACACAAAGAGATACTGTCCTTCATGGAGGAGCTAGAGAAGGAGAAGACTCAGAAGTTCCTTCAGGTATACAACAACATAGCGGACAACTTCTCGAGGGTGTTTACCAAGCTATCACCTGGCGGCGAGGCCAACCTGATGCTAGAGAACGCCGAACATCCATTGATGGGAGGCATCACTGTCAGGTCCAAGCCTGCAGGCAAGGAACTGGTTTCTCTTGATGCGATGAGCGGCGGGGAAAAGACACTCACCGGCTTGGCACTGATCTTCGCCATCCAGATGCACAGCCCCGCAAGCTTCTATGTCTTTGATGAAATAGATGCAGCCTTGGACGATGTCAATGCGCACAACGTCGCATTGTTGATATCAGAGATGTCCAAGAACTCTCAGTTCATAGTTGTGTCGCTCAGGGACACCACAGTACGAAAAGCTGACATGCTCATTGGTGTGTCAAACCAAGATGGCATATCCAGAATAGTTTCAGTGGACCTTCAGGAGGTGGCCGAGCCAGCATGAGCACGAGTGATGATACGCCCTTCTGGGCCTCACCACCCTATATTCTCCTGACTGATGTCCTTCAGCTGGACAACATCGAACCTTGGAACGTGGATGTCGGTAAGCTCGTTGCAGGCTTCCTGCAAGAGATGAGAAGAATAGGCGACATCGACTTCCGTGTTTCAGGAAACGCCCTCTACTCTGCATCGGTCATCTTCATGAAGAAGACCCGAGACCTTGTGGAACTTGGCCTGATTCCTCCCGAAGTAGATGAGGAGGAAGAGGAACTTGCAATCCCCCAGATACTACCGCCTTTCAGACTCACAAACAGAAGAGTGACCCTGCAGGAACTACTCATGGCTATGGACCGAGTCCTGAGCAAGGGCATAAGAGAGCGGCCAATTCCCCATTCGCGATACAGGAAGTCAGAGGCAGAGCCCCTGTCTTTCACCATGGAAACGTCCCGTGTGAACATCGAAGAGACCATCGCTGAGGTGTATGGGGACGTCTGCAAGATCGTCAAAGTGGACGAAGTCGTCAGGTTCACCGACCTGCTGGTCAATAACACGCGAAGAGAGATAGTCCGTGTCTTCTTCTCACTGCTGCATCTCTATGCCAGAGCATTAATTGACCTCTGGATGGACAAGAAGAGCGTGATATGGATCAAGCTAGTGCCCCCGCCAGAGGAAACGGAGAAGCCCTCAGAAGGGGTCAAGCCGCGTGTGAGGGCTAGGTGATCTGCTTGAATGATGACCTAGTGACACTCGAGGCGGCGCTCTATGTCGCGGGCAGACCAATGACACTGCAGGAGCTAGCGGACATTATTGGAAAGGCAGAGTCTACCGCAAGGAAGCTTCTGGATGACCTGAACTTCGAGTATCACCAGCGTGGTGGGGCATTGGAGATTGTGGACTTGCCAAGGGACAGGTATGTTTTGCAGCTGAAACCCGAACTGACCACTCGGGTAGGAAAACTGATACCCGGGGGACTGCTTTCGTTCGGCACTCTTCAGACCTTGGTCTACATTGCCCTCAAACAGCCCATCTTGCAGTCGGACCTTGTTGCCCAGAGGGGCACTCATATCTATGATCATGTGAAGGAACTCGAGGAGAAGAAGTTCGTAGATGCTGTGGCAGAGGGCCGGAGCAAGATGCTCACGACAACTCAGCTCTTCTCTGACTACTTCGGCCTTGATTCAGACAAGGTCAAACTTAAGGCACAGCTGAAATTCCAGCTAAAGCGTATTCTTTCTGGGGACCAAGAAGGAGAGGAGAACCCCGAGGCACCTTAGGACGGGAAGAGATGCTCTAGATGAGACTGGCGGACTCTCGCTTTGTGTTGGTTCACCGTTACCAATCCTCAGAGTACTCGGCGAGTGTACCACTCGAAGCTGATTCGAACACCTGCTAGCAGATCCTAGGTACCGGCTCCCCATAGGGCACCTGTAGGACTTTCCTGCCCCCAATCGCCGTCTTTAGTAGCACCCTCCCCACGCCCTTGTGCGCTCCGCCAATGACACATGCATCCCGGGTCGTCTTATGCTCTGAAAGGGCCTGTAGGATATCGTTGGTCACTGAGGGGTCTACTGCCATGACTGCCCGACCTTCACAGCTTATGTGGAGGGGTTCCAGACCCAGAATGTTGCACAGGGACTGCACGGCAGGACGAACAGGCACACGCCTCTCATCCAACTCAATCTCAACGCTGGACTTCGATGCGAACTCATTCAGGGCGACTGCAGTCCCACCCCGAGTTGGATCTTTCATTGCGTGCACTCCTCCAATGTCGAGACAGTCACGTATCGGCTCCCAGAGAGGAGCCACGTCACTAGTCAAATCGGTTTCAAACTTGAGTCCCTCTCTGTGCGCCAGCAATGCAGTCCCATGATCCCCAATCGGTCCAGTGACAATTATGTCATCGTCGGCCTTGACGCCACTGTCTGGCACAGGAGAGTCTAGATACAGTGTACCGATGCCAGATGTTGACATCACGAGACCATCAAGAGTCCCTCTCGGCATTACCTTAGTGTCTCCAGCGATCATCGCAACTCCGAGTGGTTCTATGATATCGTTCAACGACTTCAGAACCCTCCGAAGTGTGTCAATCTCAAAGCCCTCCTCGACTACTATCGTGTTTGTCATTGCAACAGGTCTAGCACCCATGACAGCCAAGTCATTGATTGTGCCACATGCAGCAAGAGTCCCGATGTTGCCACCTGGAAAGAAGAGTGGATGGACGGTGTGGGCGTCTGCGGTCACTATGAGGCCTGTACCATTCGCCTGCAGCGTAGCGCCGTCATCCATCTCGTCCAGACCTATGGTCCCAATCTTCCTGAGCCCAAAGGAGGGGATGATCACTTCTTGCAGCAGACTCTGCATCACTCTCCCACCAGCACCGTGGGCGGATTCTATCTTTGCCATGTGGCGGCCTCCATCTAGACTGCGATGGTCATGTGTCTGTTCATTGTATTTGAAGGAGATGCTCCGTACGACCTGAAAGCCGCCACTGAGCAAGACTTAAAACTGCTTCACAGTGAGCGTCAGTGACTAAGCCAAGAGGTAGTCAGTATGGGCGTATGGCATCGCAAGTCTGGTCGAAGGCCAACTGGCGCAAAGGTCAAGCAGTTCAGGAGCAAGAGGAAGTGGGAGATGGGGCGCACCCCCACAGAAACATTGCTGGGCGAACCGAAGAGACGCACAATCGACAGCAAAGGCGTCCACAACAAGAAGAGACCAGTAATGCGTGTGAAAGAGGTAAACATCACCGACCCGAAGAAGAACCAGACATTCCGGGTTGAGATTCAAGATGTTGAAAAGAACCCATCAAACACAGACTACCAGCGTCGCAAGGTGATAACTCGGGGCACAATCATCAAGACAGCCAAGGGTCGTGCCAAGGTCACCAGTCGTCCGGGCCAGGACGGCATCCTCAATGCGGTTTTGATCTAGGTCCCTGCTTCTTCGCAGGGGCTGCAACTTCTGCCTCAATATCTGCTATCAGAAAGTCCTTGCCACCAGTGATTGTTGTAGCGCTGCTACCGCACTTGATGCACTTCATTGGTGCAAACATGGCGGCAGGACCCAGAGCCTCATCAGGACTCTGTGCCTCGCCCTCGTGACCACAGTCACGACACATCAATCTTCCTTTCACCATCTTGATGTTCAGCTCCGCACCCTCAACGATTGTCTTCTGACTAGCAATCTCAAAATTGAAGCGCAGCTGTTCAGGCAGAAGGAATGTGAACTCTCCGACCTCAATGTTCACAGCCTTGACCCTTGTGACACCATGACTCTTTGCTGCCTCTACGACAGTTTCCACGATGGAGCAGGCAGCAGAGAACTCATGCAAAGAGGTCACCAGACAAGCGAAATCCTGAAGTGTGTTAAGGCGTTTTTGCTATGACGAAGAGGACTCAGACTCTTTATTAGAGCAGCTGCGGACTGGTCAACGCGTCCTCGTCAAAGCGTGGAGATAAAGAGTTGCCAAAGGCACCCAGCGCCAAGAAGAGTGTGAAGAGAGGAGAGCTAAAGAGTAGGGCTCCGGCGGCAGGCAAGAAGAAAGGTCCTGCTAAGACGGTGGCGAAAGTAGAGAAGGCCAAGACTACCGGGACAGCTCAAGCTCGGGCCAAGAAGCAGAAGGCTTCAGAGGAAACTACACCCAGAGCGGTGGTCATCGAAAGAGCCCCTCGAAGTCTGGCAGACCAGAGTTCCATCATTGCCGATCTTGCGGCTGAGGTACGGAGCGATGATGAACAGGTTTCACTTGGTGCCATTGAACGTCTTGGGGGTATGGACGACCCACGCGCAACAACACAACTCATCAGCTTCCTCAGGGATTCCAGATACATGGTGCGCATTCTTGCTGCTGCCCAGCTTGGCGAGAGGAAGGACGCCGCTGCCGTTGAACCACTGATAGGCGTCCTGCACGACGAGTCGATGTTCGTCAGGCAGACTGTTGCCGGTGCACTAGAGAATATCGGTGGCGAAAAGGCCACAGCAGCTGTAAGAAAGGCAGAGTCCGAAAGACTGCTGATGGACGACCTACCTCCGGGAAAGCGGCTTGGTCCTGAAGGCGAGGAGTGAAGACAGATTCTCAGTCAGGTTGCTTGGGCTCCATCAGGTGGACCACATTCTCCCGTCCTTCCTTTAGTCTTCGAATCAAACCCCGCTGTTCAAGGTTAGTAAGGATAAGGCTCATCTTCGACTGCGACATGTCAAACTGGCTGTAAAGCTCTTTCTGTGTACATGAGCCGCCTTTCTCTCGGATGGTCGCGAGGACCTCCTCTTCTTCAGCTGTGACTCCTACGTATCTCACTGCGCCAAGGCGCCTCAACCGTTCAATCACCCTCGGGCCACCGAGTGCTAGGGCAAGCCCAGCTACGACACCCAATGCTCCGTACAGGAGGCTTCCAAGAAGTGAAGACTGGGCCTGAACCGCAGACGTGTTCGGAAGCTGATACTTGACTATGAAGACCCGCTCTTGACCGGACTGGAGCAGCGGGACTTCCCAGACAAATATGAGTGAATGGCCATCAGTGAAGTTGGATTCAGAGTCAGGAAAGAGGGGTACTACAGAATCGGCGGATAGAGATGCAAAGGGTGGAAGAACCGCAGTGAACGTGAAGTTGGCGAAGACCGAGAGCGGCCTGACATAGAAGATGAAATCACCCCGAAGACGACTGGCATCCTGCGCAACGACAAGGGGTGATTGAAGATCGCTGGCTACAAGTGCTAGATGGAGCCAGACAGATGAATTCGCGTCCAGAACCTCGGGAAAACTGACTGCAACTTCGGTGTATCTATCTCTCAGGATTGTCGCTCCATCGGCTGTTTCATTGCCAATCTGAGCAGCAATTATGTCCACCTGCAGTGAATCAACACGGAAACTGAGTGAGGACATAGATGAAGAGCCGGCATTGTTCACCTGTGCATCGACTATCAGTGTGGTGGTCGCATTCTCATGCATGATAGCGCGGATGTCTACAGGATCGAGTACAACAGTACCAGTATCGGCTGCCTGAACCTGAAAGGGCAGAACAATCGGGACTGCTAGTGAGATAATTGCCAAAACTAGCAGTAGACCTTTCATCATCAAACACCATCCTTTCGAATTCGGCGGTTTCGGGGCATGACTTCCTTCCTCTTATGTCCATAAGATTGTTCTGTTAAGAAGAAAAATGGTAGTGGAGGTTGTCCACTACCCTACTCATCACTGTCTTCTGCGTAGAACAACTGCAGCAATGGCAACCGCAGCCAGCAATCCAATCACAAGGACAACTGGCACGTCAATGGGCGGTGTTTCTGTGGGAGCTCCGCTCTCATAGAGGCCTATCGATGGATCGTGGAACAGTGTGCCATTATCGAAGTTGGGGTAGGCCAAGTAGACCGCCAAGCCCATTCCCATGGGCACATAGGAGGCCGTCACGTTGACTGCCTCAGTCGCTCCTCCGGGCAAGGTTATCACTGCCTGATCCACCCAGCTGAAGAAGCCCTGTGCCACATCAAGAACGTCGTCCACGAACTGAATACACTGAACATCAGTGCTATTCATCCTCTCGAACATGGATTCGTTCCCGCCTCCGGTGCTCCAGTTCATGTCGGAGGTCATGTTGACGTTACGAAGCCTCTCACGGGTCTGGAACCGGTGACGGAATTGGTCGTGGTTGCCAGAAGCCTCGTTCTCCCTCAGTATTGTCTGGATTGCGACACCAGAAGTTTCACTGCTGAATGGAAAGTTGCCAATCTCGATGTCCATCTTTAGCTCTGACCCACCAGCCACAGTGAAGTTGACCTTGACACCGTGTTCGTCTGTGACATTGCCACTGTAGTCTGTGAGGTATATGTGCGCCCAGATCTGGAGCGTGACGTCCTCGAACCGCTCAACTGAGCCATTATCAGGCATGCCATGCATCGGCGCCCCAGGCATCATGCCTCCGCTACGTACACCACCTTTTGTGTACTTCAGCCAGACCTCAGTTGTCGTACCGTTGTCTTCGACTGCACCAGTCGTCAGCGTCCAATCATAAGCGGCGAGGGGAGCAAAGTAGAGACGCTCATCGGACTGGAAGGCCCCATCGCTGTTGAGGTCTTTAAACTCAATGATTGCAGCATAGGAGATCATGAACTTGGCACGAGTACCGTTGTCATCAGAGGTGTACCAGAAGTGAAGCATCGGAAACCCATCATTGGCCATGATGGTGATTATGTCTGTGTTTATCCAGACACTTCCGTCGCTGGCTCTGTACTGTTCAGGTGGTCCACCCGGCCCCGGTCCAGGACCCTGATTCTGCTGGGAACCCGGGTCAGGGTTCTGGGCATTTGCTGCGATTGTGAGTGGTCCCAAGAGCATAGAAAGGAGGAACACTCCGAATAGTAATGTCGTTCGTTTCTTCAAGGAGAATCGCCGACTATTGCTCACGGTACGTAGGTATATAATGAGACTTGATTGTGATAGGACTTGATAATGGCTGACTGCCCTTACACGACCCGTTTCGGTCTTTTGAAGTTTTATGAATTCTTTGAAGTGACAAATCGATGTGTTGATGATTTGGTCGGATTGCAGGTTAAATGGTTTCGGAGATTATGAGTCCATTTGACTGACCTTTGACAGGGCACCTGAAGTCTAGACGAGGGACTATTGCTGACATGAATCCTCTTCCACCAAGTCAGGCAGCTGCAGGGACTCTATGTAAAACGGTATCTAAGAACCAGTGGAGTACTGCCCAACTGGGTTGACGGCCCACAGGAAGCCACTGATTGATATCGTCAGCAGATCATTAGGGGACGATGTTACTTCTTCGCTTTCTTTGAGTCGCCCTTCCTGTAGGACTCTGCCAACAAATCGGGGATGTATCTGGTTTCTATAGAAGTGTCCTTCAGAATGTCTGTTATCTGGATGGTACAGAACGGGCACTCCGTCGCTACCATCTGTGCTCCGGTGGCCTCGATATACTCCTTCTTGGTGGTCGCTATCTTCATTGACAAGTCGCGTTTCCCTGCACGCACGCCACCGCCTGCGCCACAGCAACGGTTCTTGTAAGGGTCGTCAATGTACTCAAGCCCGGGAATCATCTTCAGCAGCTCGATGGGCTGCCATATGACTCCTTGTCCGCGGCCCAAATGGCATGGTTCGTGATAGGTGACCTTGATCCGGAGTTCGCCCTTAGGTCGGACTATGTTGTCCTTGCCAATCACATCAAGCATATACTCCGCCAGGTCATAGACCTTGAACTTCGGTGGTTCACCGCGCATCTCCTCGACCATTGGGCGATGGTCCTCGCGCAGTGTCTTGCCACACCCCGCGCAGGCGACTACGACCGTGTCCAGCTTGTACTTCTCCATGACCTTCTCAAAGATCTCTGTGACCCTCTTGGCTGCCTCCTTGGCAGTGTAAAGGTCCCCAGTCCTGAAAGCGGGGCTTGCACAGCACCACTGCTCCTTCGGAACGATGACATCGATGTTGTTTCGGTTCAGAACCTCGACGAGTGCCCTCCCAGTGTTTTGCATCCTGTAGTCAATCAGACAGCCGGTGAAGAACGCGACACGGCCGCGTGGTTTCTTGACTAGGAACTCCTCTGTGCTGATGCTCTTGAGCAGAGGCGCCTCCTTCTCAGGCACAGACCTACCCGTGGCCTTGATCGCGTCGATGAACGCCTGCTGGCCCTCAGCCAGAGGATAACCTGCTGCCACAGCCTTTGCACGAAGGAGCTCGACAGCAAGACTTGGGATTCTGATTTTCTTTGGACAGATGTCCTCGCACATCTTGCAGGTCGTACAGCTGTAGACAGACTCGTTCATTGCCATGGCGACACGGTCTTCCACATCTCGTGGGTCAAGTTCCAGACGAGCAATCTGTCGTATAATCATCGGGCCCGGATAGTCCCAAGTTTCGTGGACGATGGGACAATTTGACAAACATGCGGAACATTCTATACACTTTCGGATTTCTCGGAGCTTCTCAATATCCTCTGCATGGATTATCTCGGGTCGGGGAGCAGGCTTGTCACGAGCGACATATGGTCGAATCCGCCGAATCCTGATTGATGTCTGTGCAAGATCAACAACAAGGTCCTTGATGATGGGCATCTTCTCTAGCGGTCCAAGGCTCAGTGCTTGGTCAGGGTCGACCTTTGTCCTACAGGCTATCCTTGCAGTCCCGTTGACCTTTACCGCACAAGAGCCACACTGACCACCTCTGCATTCCCAGCGGAAAGCAAGGCTAGAGTCATACTTGTCCTGTATGTACAAGAGCGCGTCGAGGACTGTCATGCCGGGTTCATACTCCACATCAAACTCTTGGGAGTGCGGAGCATCGTCAAGGTCTGGGTTGTATCGCTGGACGCTTGTCTTGAAGGTCTTCGTCGCCATTGTTGTGTCCTCCTTCATGGTGGCGTGATCTTGGTGATCACTAGCGGGTCCTTTCTCAGCTCCATCTGCCCGTCAGCGCCCTTGCGGATGACAATATTGTAATAGCCCTTATCATTGGGGTCAGCGTCAGTCCGGAAGTGTGCTCCTCTGCTGCCCTTTCGTAGGAGAGCGGCCTCAGCGACCATCCTAGCTGTCGTCACCATGTGCCCGAACTCAATGGCCTGATGCCAGCCAGGATTGAACCGCTTCACCTGTACATCGACCTTGATTCTCGGCACGATTTCCTTCTCCATGCGCCTGAGCTCCTGAACTGCGTAGGCCATGTCTTTCTCATTCCTGAATATCTGCACCTTCTCCCACATCAGCTCAGTGAGCTTAGATCTGGCATCTGCGGGGGAGGTGCCCTCTTTCCTATGCAGCATTCCCTCAAGCCAATCGAACTCCTTCATGGCCTCGTCCCTATTGAAACCGGTCAGACTCTTGCTCTTAGCGAACTTTGCTGCGTTCGCTCCGGCAATCGCGCCGAAGACCTGAGTGTCTGCTAGGGCGTTCCCACCGAGCCTGTTGCCGCCATGCACGCCTCCAGTACACTCACCTGCTGCATACAAGCCAGGGATGTTCGTTGCGGCCTCCTCGTCGATTTTGATACCACCCATGAAGTGGTGGGCCGTTGGAGAAACCACCATGGGTTCCTCATGAATGTCGACACCAGCGTCTGCAAATTGCTCGACCATGCTCTCAAGTCGGAAGTCAATGATGGACCGTGGGAGGTGAGCAAGACTCAGATAGACGCCCCCGTCAGGAGTCCCTCTCCCTTGCATTATCTCGGTCATGATGGAGCGTGTGACCTGATCACGACCAGCGAGCTCAATCACTTCAGGATAATACTTGAGCATGAAGCGCTCGCCACGATTGTTGAGCAGGATTCCGCCCTCTCCACGTACTGCCTCTGTGACAAGCCGCCCACGAGCAGACTCGGGTTTGACTTGGCCTGTTGGGTGGAACTGTACATGTTCCATATCCACCATCTCGCAGCCTGCCTCGTATGCCATCGCATAACCGTCGCCTACATCGAGCTGAGCATTGCTTGTGACCTTGTAGATGCGGCCTGCTCCACCTGTGGCCACCACTACTGACCTTGCTCGGAATATGAGGTAGTCGCCATACTTCAAGTCAATGGCAGCCACACCAGCAACTCTGCCATCAGTCAGGAGCAGTCTTGTGGCGAAAATCTCGTCGAACACTCTCACGGAGGTCTTCCTGATTGCCTCAGTCAGAGTGACCATTATCTCCGACCCAGTCCTGTCCGAGGCATAAGCTGTCCTGCGCCACGTCTGCTTGCCGAAAGCTCTCTGAGCAATCTTTCCCTCAGGAGTCCTATCAAAGACAGCACCGAACTCTTCGAGGTCGTAGATTCTCTCGGCTGCGTCCCTCACGAGAACCTCAACAAGCCTCTGGTTGTTGAGATAGTTGCCACCCACAACTGTGTCCTTGAAGTGAGTGTCGATGTTGTCTGCCGGGTCTACATTCCCGATGGCAACATTGTAGCCACCCTCAGCCATAGAAGTGTGAGCCTTACCAAGAAGTTCCTTGCTTAGCATCACAACGTCTAGATTGTTCTTGGCCGCCTCTATTGCGGCACGACAACCTGCCCCGCCGGCACCAACAACCAGAACATCGCAGACAATGGTCTTGTAGTCCAAGCACAGTCCTCCTAAGGAGAGGTTTCTCCGACTCGGACCGGGTCGCTTGTTGGGCGCCGTTTATACCTTGCTGTTCAGTGATTAGGCGTCCTCTCCCTCTCACCATTGCTGAGAACAGAGTGGTTTTAGCCGTTTGGCGCCAAACTCTTGTGAGAAAACCACAGACACCTTACCTCTAAATGGCTTCGGGAAAAGGCGAAACCAGAGTTTGGGGTGCTCAACCATGGACACCGAAGATGCCCTTATGGTCATAGCGCTACTTGTCTTGATTGTCGTCATGGTTTATGGCATAACCGTGCCAATCATAGGTGCGCTACGGACCTGAGTCACTAGTCTGAGATGGGGATTGAGAGGGCTTTTGCATCTTGCAGAGGGAGTAAGGGGGGCGCAGCTGGTTACAGTGCACCGTTGGCGGACTCGGCCTAAGGCTTGATGCCAATTTTCGCGTAGACCTCGGCCTTCTTCGCTTCGACCTTCTTTGAAACCACATCGTGCAGGCTATTGCCATGCGAGTCCATTGTCACAAGAAGCGGACCAAAATCCTGAGCAGTTATCACCCAGAGAGCCTCGGGCATCCCCAAGTCCTGCCACTCGTAAGCCCGGACCTCCTTTAGGCCCTTGGCTGCAAGTGCCCCGCAGCCACCTGTGTAGCTGCAGTATACCGCGCCGACCTCCTTCAGCGCCGCAAGTGTCTTCTGGCCCATTCCACCCTTTCCAACTATTATCCTAGCCTTGTACTTGCGCAGGAACTCGTCCTCGAACAGCTCCATCCGGGTGCTTGTCGTCGGACCTGCTGACACAATCTGCCACTTGCCTGCCTTCTTCCATGCGACCGGACCCACATGATATACAACGCTCCCGTTGAAGTCAACCGGCGGCTTCTCGCCTTTCTTCAAAAGTTCCAAGGCACGCTCGTGCGCCGCGTCACGGGCAGTGTAGACATGCTCACCGGAAACATACACAATATCGCCGACCTTCAGTTTTCGGGCGTCCGCCTCTGAGATAGGTGTGGTCAGATGATACTCGGTCATTTCACTTGCCTCCCGGGTGTGTCAGATACTCGACCTTCAGATCTTTTGAGATGACCGCTGTGCTCCTTCGCGCAGCCCAACATTGAACTGCAACTCCAACGGGGAGGCTTGCGGGGTGACGCATTGCATATCCAATCTTCACGCCGAGCACAGTTGTCTTGCCGCCAAGACCCATAGGCCCAATCCCCGTCATATTGAGAGCTTCCATCAGCTCCTTCTCAAGCTTAGCGACTGCTGGCTCGGGATGAGTGTCATCTAGAGGCCTGAGGAGCTGCTGCTTAGCAATCTTGATAGCTATGTCGGCACCCCCACCTATTCCTACACCGATTATGTTTGGCGAACAGGCCTCACCCATGTACTTCATCGCATTGTCCACTATCATCTTCTTCACTCCAGACAGGCCAACTCCAGGCTTGAGCATCCCCACGATTGACACGTTCTCACTGCCACCACCCTTCGGAAACACAGTGATCTCAACAGAGTCGCCGGGTACAACCTCCCAGTTGATCCATGGAATCTTCTCACCTGTGTTGTCGCCCGAGTTACTCCCGGTGATGGGGTGGACTGCATTTGGCCGCAATGGTATGTCCTCGGTGGCTTTTCTTGTGGCTCCCACGAGCGCGTCTTGAATCATTCCTGCATACGGAAACTTGTCCCCGACCTTGACATAGTAGATGATGACGCCAGTGTCTTGACACATTGGCACGCCAGTGGCAGCTATCTCGAGATTCGATAGGATTGCCGAGAGCTGAGTCTTGGCCGTCGGGTCGTCCTCATTCTTCTCAGCAGCCCTCAGAGCCGCTTCAACATCCTTTGGCAGCTTGGTCACAGCCATCCTGAGCAATCGAACTGCGCTATCATGAATCACTTGGCTTGGGTCTTTCATGATGATCAGCCCCATTCAGTCGGTCTGCGAGGAGGCACGGTGTCATGTCCTCGCATGAGGATTGTCGCGTTCAACAGCCACCTAATCTGTATTGCTGTCTGCTGTTTCAAGGTTGGCAAGCGATAGACTCGCAGTTGGGGGACGGTTATATTGGCAAGACCTGTATGTGAAGACAAGCAAGGAGAACTCGGTGAAACATGGTGCTCGACCTGTCAAGCGGATCGCTGGTCGTGTTCTTCACAATGACACTTCTTCTTGTGGTCTACAGCATGATGGACATCCGTAGCCGGCGAGTCACAAACCGTGTTCTGGTGATAGGATGTATAATCGGTCTGGCAGTGGCTCTGCTCACAGGCCGATTCCGAATCGAGCCCGTACTGCACTTGTCTGCTGCAGTTTTCGCTGCCTCGCTATCGTATGTCCTCTTTAGACTCGGGTCGCTGGGAGGAGCGGACGTGAAGCTCCTGTTTGGGGTGGCCCTCATCAGTCCGGGCGCGGAACTGTCAGTCCTCGGGAGCCCTTTGTACGAGGCTGTGTTGTCAGCAGGCCTTCAGATGTCAGTCATGTTGTTCGGAGGGTATCTCTGCTCTCAGCACTCCAAGAACCGAGAGAGAAATGGAAAAGCAGCCGGCAACAGGCCGCCTTTGATCCCGTTCCTGCTTGTGGGATACTTGGCATCTCAGTTGCTTGCAGTTCTATGAACTCGGGGGTTCTTTCGCTCCGGTCTGCTGACATCTATTTCAATGCCCTTGTCTGTGATGATTAACGGGTGCTTCTTCATGCTGTGAGTGGTCTGCCGCATCTTCCATATCAGAAGATCTCTCTGCAGGACCCCTTCCACCTCAGACAGACTGAGCACAATCAGACCTTGGACAACGAATTGCTCAACCCCCGCCCTGCTGAGGGCGGAGGGGTCATTCACTTCTCCTATGAACAGAGATGTGACATTGAGTTCTCCCAGCAGCGCTCCAATCCTGAACAGCTCATTCCTGACCTCTGAAGGCTCGCTGAACCGGATACCAAGTCCGGACAGACTGTCAATCACCAGCCGCCGTGCGTTTATCTCTTCTACAGCGCGGTAGACCTCCTCTGCGAGGCTGCTCATGTCGAACCCGCGCCGCAACGTGTACTTCTCCGAGGTTGGCAGCCCGGCCTTGCTTGATGCAGCATCGATTATGGCGACCTTCTTCTGATTCTCAAGATCCTGAAGGTCCCAGCCAAACTGGAGTGCCTCGGTTCTCAGCTCCTTTGGGCGGGTTTCAAGTGTAACGAAGATACCCGGCTCCCCAAAACGTTTCGCCCCGCTGTACAGGAACTGAAGACCAAAGATTGTCTTGCCCGTGCCCGTGCAGCCAGACAGAAGGATTGTACTCCCCTCGACAAATCCGCCACCTATGAGTTCATCCAGCCCCTGGATGCCTGTCCTTGTCTTCGTCATGTTCCACTCTCCGCTAATGGGCTTCCGGTGACCTCCCAGCCCTTCACGACCTTGTCGATGCGGGTCACTGTCACCTTGACTACATCTGGTGATTTCCTGAGAGCATTTGCCCGCTTCTCAATGTCCTCACCATTGGTGCCCATCACGACAGCGTGTATTGTCATCGGCTCCTCGTCGACTGCTATGAGGAGGTATGACTCATCCTCAGCCATCTCCCTAGCAAATGTGGAGGTCCTTTCCTTGCTTATCTCAGGGAGAATGTGTCCTCCAATCTCAATCCTGAATAGACCGGCATAGCCGTAGCCGAAAGCCTCCGGCTTCACAAGTGCGCTGAACCTCGACACAATCCCTTCTTTGATCAGTTTGCGCATTCTGAAGTGGACCGTGGTGTCCGGCTTCTTCAGCTCCTTCGCTATGCTAGTGAAGGACAAACGAGAGTCCTTCTGCAACAGCCTAATGAGTTCCCGGTCAAGCTGGTCCATGACTTGCGGCCACCCCTTGGAGCAATCTGAGAAGGTTTCCGACCGCTCTCCTGCTTGTGGGGTTCGCAATCAAGATGAAACTTGTTGTGACAACCACCAAGGAGATGATGCGGGCTTGAAGAGTAGTCTACCTTTCATCGGTCATAGAAGGATTTTCCGCCGGGGCAATGGTGCTCTCACAACGAGGCAATCACGTCAACGAATTGACGAAACATAGGCCCTAAAGAAGGCCGACTGGTACCACAAATGCGTAGAAAAGAGTCCATAGGACTACCCATAGCAGCAGGTACGACGGAAGAGCATTGGTGATCAACTTCGTCCGCCCACCAACTGAGCCTGGATCCACATCTAGCAAGTAGATGATGACAAAGAGCGTCAAGACATACATCAGAAGACCAAACATCAGCCCTCTCACGCCAGCAAACGCCTGCCCCCCGGCCGTGCAGACCAGAGCGCTTATGACGGCAAAGAAGACCCTTACATAGAAGACCTGGTCCTGTGGGCTCTTGTCCCATCGACCAAACATGCGCTGGAAGATGTTCTTGAGAGGACTCTTGAGAGAACTCATGTTTGACCACCGGCCGGACAAATGCCACGGCAATCGACCAAGTTATAATCGTATCGTTCAAAACCTGCAATACTGTGCATAGATGACCTCAGCTCGTTTCGGCTTGGTGCCTGAGATGAGTTGCGAGAATCGGAGCATGACTGAAAGCCCCAGTGTGCAGGTGAAAGTCTCATGAAAGATGCGATGAGCAACACAGACATCATGTTGGTCCTTCCAGAAGTGCGGAAAGCGGCTGAAGGGGCCTTCATCAAGAACATCTACAGCCATGGTCAGGTATTCGTGTTGAAGCTCTACCAGCCCACTGTTGGGAACAGCCAACTACTGATTGAACCAGGTCGCCGGATTCATCTCACGGAGTTCCAGAGAGTGGCCCCCAAGACCCCTTCGAAGTTTGTGACTGTCCTTCGGAAGTACCTGCGTGACAAGAGAGTCATCAGTCTGAAACAGCATGACCTCGACAGAATCGTGGTGCTGGAAGTGGGAGACGATTCCGGGACACACAAGCTCGTCGCCGAGCTCTTTGGTGATGGCAACCTGATACTGCTAGACTCTGACGACAGGATCTTTGTGGCACGGCACTACAAGCGAATGCGGGACCGCGATCTTGTCCCAAAGGCGAAGTACAATCTCCCACCACCCCGAGGGATTGATGTGCTCGCCTTGGACAACTACGCCCTCCAAGATGTCATGTCTGATTCAAAGGCGAATGTGGTCCGCACGCTCGCCAGCCGGCTAAACTTGGACGCTCTCAGCTGCGAAGAGATCTGCGCCTTGGCAGGTGTGTCCTCAAAAGCTATGGCCTCTGACCTCGATCAGAAAATGCTCGCGGATCTCAGAACGGGGCTTCAACAGTATGCCGATAGACTCAAAGCAGGTGTGAGAGGGCCCTGTTTGGTCTTGGAGGGGCCCGATGAAGAAGAGGCGGAGCCAAGCCCCATAGCCTTCCTCCCTTTCGAATTCCAGTTCTACCGGGGGCAGCCAGTCAGAGGGTTCGATACGTTCAGCCAAGCTATTGACAGCTTCTTCGGTGTCACAGAGTCGGAGAAACCGGAGGAGGAAACCAGTGGTGCTCTGGCGAAGGAGAGAGAACGATTACAGACAATAATTGACAAGCAGCAGGAGAGCGTTTCGACTCTCAGGACGAAGGCGGAGGAAATGAGAGTGTCTGGCGAACTCATCTATGCTCATTTTCAGACAGTCCAAGAGGTGCTCGAGACCGTCACAAGGGCTCGTGCAGGTGGAATCTCATGGGAAGAGATAGTCCAGAGAATCGAGAAGGGAAAGAAGAAGAACCTCACATCAGCGGCCATGATTGAGAAGGTAATACCCTCGGAGGCTCAGATTGTCATGGACCTAGGTGGAAGAAGCGTCACACTCGATGTGCGGCTGAGTGCTCAGGACAACGCTGCAACCGCCTATGAGCAGGCAAAGAGAGCAGAAGCGAAAGTAGAGGGAGCTGAGAGCCAGATTGAGAAGACACAGGCCCAGCTTGCAGCAGAGATGCAGGAACCTGTGGAGAAGGCTCCAGAAGCGAAGGGCCCACTCAGGATCAGAAAACAGAGATGGTACGAGAGGTTTCGTTGGTTCTTCTCGTCAGAGGGCTTTCTTGTACTTGGGGGCCGCGACGCAAAGAACAATGAACAGTTGGCCAAGCGGCAAATGGCTGCAAATGATGTCTTCCTTCACGCATCATTACACGGGGCCCCGTATGTTGTCATCAAGGTCCCAGACCAACCCCCGGGACAGCAGACCTTGTTGGAGGCCGCTCAGTTTGCAGTGGCCTTTTCAAGTGCTTGGCATGACGGCTTGTCTACTGGTGACGCCTACTGGGTGAACCCTGAGCAGGTGAGCTTCACTCCACCCACGGGTGAGTACTTGCCCCAAGGAGCGGTCATGATCTATGGGACGAAGAACTACGTCAGGGGCGTTCCTGTTGAGATCGCGGTTGGAGTCGTGTTCGAGGAGGACTACGTGGTGCCTGTTTCGGGTCCGACTTCTGCCGTGTCTGTTTCCACTCCATATCATCTCAGAGTAGTCCCAGGAAGAACGAGCAAGGGACAGCTGGTCAAGGAGATTTTGAGCCGCATTGGGCGAATGCTGGACGAAGACCAGACCCACCTCATTTCACGAATGCCTGAAGAGGACTTGATGCGCATGCTTCCTCCCGGAGATGGCGACCTACTATCATGAAACAGGCAAGACTGCGAGTGCTGAGTGGTGTTGAAGGCGCAGCCCTGCTGCAGGTCATTTACACAGACAGATTTAATAAGTTGGGCCGGAGGGTAGGTCAGAGAAGCTCTCTGACCCAGAGTGTCGGACCAACTTCCTGATGAACTGAGGTCGCTTCTATGGCTGGATCCTCGCACGATATGTCCATGAGGGACATCATGACTTCTCAAGTAGTCACGATAGCACCTGACGCGACTGCCCTTGATGTTGCTAAGTCAATAACCAAGGCAGATATCAGCTCAGTCATTGTGGTGAGCAGGGAACGACCAGTAGGCATCATTACTGAAGAAGATCTTGTGCGCAGGGTGATAGCAAGGGAGCTGGACCCCCGGACGACTAAGGCGAGTCAGATCATGAGCTCGCCACTCATTCATGTCACAATGGACACTTCTCTGACCGAGGCCATGCGTGTCATGGCAAGAAGCGGGATTCGCCGAGTCGCTGTACTCAAGAACGACTCCCTCGTAGGCATTGTGACTTCGCGAGACATCCTCCGGTGGTCACCAGAGCTGATTGACATCCTAGTTGAGTCGCTCAGAATGAAGGCAGACGGCATGCAAAGACCGTTTGATGAAGAGGAAGACGAACTGGTGGCCTATGGAGGCATGTGCGACAACTGTGGCGAGTACTCAACGGACTTGGTCATGGAGGATGGTAGGTACCTCTGCGAAGCATGCCGTAGCTGAGTTGGTTTAACAGTGCCACGTAACGTGCGCACCCAAGCATTACGTAGGAGGCCCATGTAGTGGAAGTATCTCAGATAATGACTGAACCAGTGACTATTGCGAAAGACCAGAGACTGTCCTATGCCCTCGATCTCCTTGAGAAGAAACGCGTTGACAGATTGATTGTGACTGAAGGCAACGAACTGAGGGGAATTCTCACCTATGCGGACATTGCCGATCGACTCGGAGTGAGCAAGGTCGTAGCTGTTTCCATAGGAAGACTCCATGTGTCAAGCGCAATGACTGAGACTGTAATCACCGTATCGCCGACAGACGATATCACAGATGTGGCGCAACTGATGGTAGATAGGGGCATGAGTGGATGTCCAGTGATTGACAAGGACGGCAAGCTGGTCGGTGTGATAACAAAGGCTGAGATCTCTGCACTTGTCAAGAAGATTGAGAATGTGAAGGTCAAGGAGCTCATGACAAAGGAGGGGCTTCTGACTGTCGGACCAGTGGAACGACTCATAAGAGCTCGCTCGGACATGCTTACATCTGGCTATTCTGGGATGCCTGTCACAGAAAAGGACCGTGTCCTTGGTCTCCTCACTGAGAAGACAGTGGCACAGGCGCTGGCCAGATTCAGTGTGGAAGTACCAGACAAGTACCGTGCGAACCAAGTCAGAATGATTCGGGTGGTAGATGCTATGATGCAGCAGCCGCCCGTGGCAGACCCTGAGGAGCCAATCGCCAAAGCGGCCACGAGGATGCTTGAGGCTTACCTGAACACGCTGCCAGTCGTCATTAAGGGCAACAAGCTCGTTGGTATAGTCGGTGCGACAGATTTCACACGCTTTGTGGCGAACAAGTTCAAAGTTTCGGCGCCGCCGAAGCGGACTTAACGTGGTTCATTCTGTACAATACAGGGGTGGCGTCCACCGCAGATGTCTGTAGACCTTCTCCTGAAAAATGGGACTGTGATAGTTGACGGGAAGGAAACGACACGTTCGCTTGGCGTCAAGGCAGGCAAAATCGAGGGGTTCTATGTAGTTGGCAGTGAGCCCGACGCTCATGAAATAATCGACTGCAGCGGTCTATACGTCCTCCCCGGAGCAATCGACATCCATGTGCATCTACGTGACTTGGGGCAGTCCAATAAGGAGGACTATATGACTGGGACTAGGGCCGCCGCTGCAGGCGGCGTGACGACTGTCGTCGATATGCCAAACTCGGATCCACCAGTCCTCACATTGAGAGTGCTTGAGGAGAAAATCACTAGCGCACAAGAGAAACGATTTGTCAATGTAGGCTTCTATGCAGGTGTGCCAAAGAAGGCTGCGGACTTCGATGCGTCCATTACTCCAAACATACTCGGTGTAAAAGAGTACCCTCATTCCCCACTCGCACAGGGGACGCGAACTGGCCGCCAGCGAGCCCTCGATTGTATGAGAATCTGCTTCGAACTAGATTTGCCACTGCTATTCCATCCTGACTCCTCGAAGCCGGGTGCTGCATCGGAAGACCTGAATGACTTTCTCGCCCTTCATAGCTGCGATAGTGAGGTCAAGTCAATAAGGCAGTTCCTAGGTGTTCATTCTGAGATTGGAGGACGTCTGCATGTCTGTCACGTCAGCTGTGAAAGCGCGGCCCGACTGATAGGAGAGCACAGGGCTGAGAAGAGCTTGACAGCAGAGGTGACCCCCCACCATCTGCTCTTGGCGGGTAGTGACTTCATAGATTCGGACGGCACTGCGAAAGTGCTCCCCCCGCTTCGTACACGACAGGACTGTGATTGGCTTAGACATGCTCTCTGTGGTCAATGCTCCATTGACTGTGTAGTATCCGACCATGCGCCCCACACCGAGCAGGAGAAGCTCGCACCGTTTCTGAAGGCTGCCTCGGGCATGTCAGGACTGGAAACACTCGTGCCGCTCATGTTGACAGAGGTGTTTGATGGCCGGTTGTCTTGGGTGGACTACTTGAGATGTTGTTGCTCTGCCCCTGCATGGGTACTACGAATCGGTAACAAGGGAGTGTTGACAAAGGGCTATGACGCCGA